>Ga0209345_10000317_pt1 | contig 62553 bp, 57 predicted proteins | sample Cruoilmetagenom7_FD_187294 | JGI IMG/M metagenome (GOLD analysis project Ga0209345, IMG submission 187294) | Oil polluted marine microbial communities from Coal Oil Point, Santa Barbara, California, USA - Sample 7 (SPAdes) (version 2) | ecosystem: Environmental > Aquatic > Marine > Oil seeps ... | reverse complement strand
TGAACTTGGCGTACAACCAAACGGAGTAGCGTATGATTTCGGGCGGAAAGCGATGGCGGTCGAATGAGATTTGTTCCATCAAACGGCAATATCCCGCCGATCGCCGTTCAGCCATGAGTTAACGTGACAATGCCACCCAGACGGTTAACGAACTTGCCAAGCGCATGTCGCCTGAGCTGGCGAGCGAATTTTGAAGAAGGCTCGACAAGCAACCAGACTGGCACAAGAAAGAGAACGCCAATTACCGTCCGCACAATCCTGAGTTGTGTTATTATTCCCATTTTCTAGCAATTCCTCTGGTGAGAATAGGCAAAAAGGGTGCCAGCACCGTGATAAGATTGGTGCTAATTTCTGCAATCGGAGAGCGCCTATCCGTTGGTCACCGCAGTTAGGCTCATCGTCAGTAATGCGCCCGGCTTCGGAAGATCGGTGACGGAAATTGCAGTTCTGGCCGGCTTTAGCCCTGACATTTTACTCTCATAAGCGATGTTCATCGCCTCGAAATCATCCATGTTCTTTAAGAAAACTGTGATGTGAAGGATGTGCGCAAGGTCAGAACCGACGGAGCCTAGCATCACATCAAACGCGTCGAGAATCTGCTTGGTTTGCGATGTGACATCCGGACCGGCAAGCTCTCCAGTTACGGGATCTAGGCCGGCAACTGCGCCGATAATGATAAGATCACCGGACTTCGCAATATGGCTATAGGGCCCGACCGGCATCATAGTGCCCTGAGGTGTTGTCAATTCAACTTTTTGCACCATTTGGATTCTCCAAACCAAAGATATCTCGAAACTGGATTTGGTCTGATAGCGGATGGAGATACATTCCGGCGAATTGGTCAGTTCTTGAGGGACCAATTCGGCAATCAAAATCCGCTAGTTCCGATATCTGTTGCGGTATTCCGACGGCGTTGTCCCGAACCGGCGTCTAAACTCCCGCTGGAAGGCGCTCTTTGAACCAAATCCAGAGTCATACAGTATCGTGGTGACAGGAATATCCATCGAATTGCGCAATGTTCGGGCAGCTGCCTCCGCGCGTTTTCGATTAAGATAGCTGGAGAAATTTTCGCCCATTCGCGATGAGATCACTTTGGATACATGACGAGGAGGAACATCAAGCCGTTTTGCAACGTCTGCTAAAGAGAGCTCGGGCTGAAGATAAAGCCGCTCGCCCTCAATGAGGTGTTTTGTCTCAGCTTCGATTTCATCCACTCTGTCGGGAGAGAGCGAGTCCGTTAATGGTCGCCATGACAATCTCTGAGGGTCTCGCAAAGCAGTCCACATCAGCAACGACGACATTACCAAGAAAAGCATCAGGATGCCGATATAGGCCATGCTCTCGCGGTAGCTTGCAAGCGCGTTTGTATCTAAGACAACCCAAATTCGTAGGCCCAGCGCGCCACCGAATGCGCCGACCAAAGCCCCCGCAAACCCCAACAGACGTGCAGATCGCAATACTTCTGCGCGTTGCCAGAAAAGCCAGGCAGCAACGAAAAGATAGAGAAATTGGGAACAGCACACCAACAGATCAGGCGCCCGATTCACGTTTGAGACCAGCGCCGCCAAACCAGCAATCGGCCAGAACAAATGCGCGACATCCCAGACGCGAAAGAACGGCCCCTCGCGACCAGTGCGGGCGACAAAACCGAGCACAAGCGGCCCAATCATCAAATCAAAGAAAAAATTGAAGAGCCGCAGATTCGATAGCAGCGCCGTACTAGCCAGTGCATTCAGGAGGATTTCGATGGTCAGACCCGCGCAAAGCAAGACCAGATAAAGTGCAGTGGCGTGACGTCGCGCGGAGTTGGTTAGTAGAAACAGGATGATCAATCCCAATTGCGCCGCAATGCCTGCTTCGAGCGCAATCCGCAGAACCTCTAGTCGGGTCATGGCACCCTCCGGATATTTATTTGGACCCAAATCGTGATCTGGCTCTCTTTTCTGTCGAATACCGGTTCTCTTAACCCTCTAGCTCAAAGGAGACGCCAAGTGAATGATTTCCTGTTGAAACTGATTGGCACCGGCACTGCTTTACTAATGCCCTTCGCATCGAGTTCTTTCGCCGAAACCGGGGCCAGCCGCTCGGTCGACCAGCCGTGCACATTGGCCATCACCAATGTGTCCGCCATCCCAATGGATAGTGAGCGTATCCTTACAGACCAGACCATCAGGATCGCTGGTACGCAAATTGCCTCGATTGCGCCTTCTACCGAACGAGGGGACAACTGTGCACAAACAGTCAGCGGCCGCGGTCTTTTCGCACTTCCCGGACTAAACGATATGCATGTCCATGTCGAAACGGCAGCCTTTGCACAAAGTCTCCAGTTCCCCGAACAATCGATCAACTATGAAGACGTGCTGTTCCCATATCTTGCTTATGGCGTAACCGGGATCCGCATCATGACGGGCGCTTCCGACATACTTGCGTTTCGCGATTCCGAACATGGTGTGACACCTGCAATGTTAGTTGGGACACCGATGCTGTCGGGAGCGCCCCCGGTGATCCCGGAGCCCATAACCCATGTCCTGGAATCGCCAGAAGCCGCCATCGAGGCGGTAAATACTTATGCCGATGCCGGATACGACTTCATCAAAATTCGAAGAAATCTGACCTCAGAAGTTTTGGAAGCTGTTATTGCCGCCGCAAGGGCGCGCAACCTGGACGTCGATGGCCATTTGCAGCGCACCGCGGATCCATCATCTATCGTTCAAAACGGAATCGCACATATTGATGAGCTGTCCTTGCTCGTCCGGAGGCAGAATCTGGATCCCGAAGAACTGGCTGACGGACTGATAGCTTGTCGCTGCTATGTTACGACTACGCTGACGGTTGAGCAGAGCGCGGCGGCACAATTGCGGGATTATGATAGTTTTGCCTCGCGTCCGGAAATACGCTTCGTCCATCCAATGTTGAGAAGGGCTTGGTGGGTGCGCGAGCGCAACCCGTATCTTGCCGAAGCGGCAGACCCGGCTTTTTTTGATGATCTGCTGCAAACCGATTTGCATCTTGTTCGCGTATTAAACCGGCGCGGCGTCCCATTGATTGCCGGCACCGATGCGCTCATCCCGATGATCGTTCCTGGAGCAAGTCTTCATGACGAATTGGCATTGCTCGAACAAGCTGGCCTCTCTCCGTTTGAAGTGCTCAGCACTGCTACACGCACGCCTGCGCAGATATTTCCTGCTTTTGGCAATATGGGAACTCTCGAGGCAGGCAAAACGGCGAACATCATTCTCATTGCCGACAATCCGCTTAGGAATATTGGCGCGCTAGAACATCCAGAGGCGGTCATCGTCGACGGCATTATTCTTGCTCGCTCTGCACTCGAAACACGCATGGAGAGCATAGCCATGAGCTATGAAGCGCAATGACCCGCATCTGCAAATATGTATTGCTCACGATCCTCGGCATCTCGTCTTACGCGCAAATGCCAGCGAAAGCGCAATCGCCCTTGGAGCCCGGTGGTGTTGAAATTGTCGTTGTCGATGGAGAAGTCCGGCGATTGAGCGCATTTGGCTATGCGAATATTGAACAACGGGTCGCAATGTCATCCGACGCTGTGTTTCGCATCGCTTCGATGACCAAGCAGTTCACTGCGGTTGCGGTACTTGCATTGGTTGAAGACGGCCGGCTGTCGTTGGACGACCGGCTGGTTACACGCCTCCATGAATGTCCTTCCGCTTGGAGAGAGATCACTCTTCGTCAGTTATTGAGCCATACTTCAGGACTGTCAGGAGATTTCGCGCCATTGCTTGCCGAAGTGAGAAGCGGCTCGACACCCAGGCACCCCGTCGCGCATTTGCGAGATGACTTCACACCCCGCCAGCTCCTCGAACGCTATGCCGACCTACCATTGCATTCTGCGCCGGGCGAAGGCTGGGCCTATGCTAACCTCAACTATTGGATTCTCGGTTTAGTTATCGAAGAGGCGACCGGAGAATCTTATGCCGATTTTGTGCAGCGACGAGTGTTGGCACCCGCAGGATTGACCAATACGGCCATCGGCGCATGGGAACCGATCATACCGGGCCGAGTCTCCGGCTATGAACGATCGGAATCCGGCGAAATCAGCAACGCTCGCTATTTCAGTTCAACAATCGGATATTCGGCCGGCGGTTATCTTTCGTCATCCGGAGATCTGGCGCGGTGGTACACAGCTCTTTCGCACGGTGAGATCATCTCGTCTGAATTGATTGAGCTCGCGCTAACTCCGGCCAGGCTGAATGACGGCGAGGTCGTGTCTTTTGGGCTGGGATGGCATGTTGCGATAGTTGGCGGGCGCTACGCCGGTCATCATGGGGGTTCGTCCATCGGATTTCGCAGCTACGTGTATTGGATACCGGAAACATTTGCTGTTGCGGTAACCTTGCTAAACAATAGTGGCGGTGACGAACCAAACATGAGAACGAGAGCCTTGATAGAAAGTTCTATTTCTCTGGCGCCCTATTGAAAAGCCTCTGAACCTTTGGGTCTTAATCTTCTATTTATGTAACAGTAATATCCAGCTCAAACGCGAACCCGCGTGGATATTGCAACCTGATGTCCGCATTGGGTTGCAATCGGTCGATCGACATGAATACCATTATCGGGAATAGCCGGACTACTGCGCACGTCCGCTATGGGTCGAAAGCCGACGCTAGGTCGAAGTCTTTGAGCCTTCCCTGCTTCGCGATAAGGATTCCCTGATCCCCTACAAAATTTCCCTGTTCACTGTCTTAGGGAATTAGCGTCTGAAGGCTCCTGAAATGCTGGGCTAGCGGCGTGCAAAATCGCTCAGTTATCGCTGAAATTGCCGCTTTTCCCTGTAAATTCCCATGAAACAGGGAAAATTGCGCGTGAGACCGGTTCGCTCCAAACTGCGTGCTGCACCACACAGTCCCTAGAATCTGTCGTGGCCGCACTTTCGCTTAGCCAAGTAGCAAATAGTGGCTAAGTGTCAGAGAGTTAGCCGACGGCGCTAGATCCCCGACAAACGCTGAGACCATATTGGCTTCGCGATACTGGCCCAAAATCAGAGGTTATCTCTAACGCCCGATAAGGCGGCACCAGATGCAGATCGGTTTGTCGTGACGTTTCAGCAGAATCCCAGGAACTTGCGCTGATCAGCCCAGTCCATGGGAAGTCCAGCTGCCCGAAGCAGACGCCGCCCGGTCAACGCCTTGGGTTGGCGGCCTTCCACAATTGCAGAGACGATATCAGGCGCGAGCCAGCTGATGCGAAGCAACCGGGATATATGGCCCTTGCTGTACCGTTCGATGCTTGGCTCGGCATTGCCACCAATGACCATCTGCTTTGCTGCTTGCGATTGGGCTAGCAACTTGAGAAGAACCGGGTCCGGTTCTGCCACCGGCATATCATCGGGAGGTAGCGACAGTTTCGTCTCCTGACCGGCATTGTCACGTTAACTTGGTCCAGACGCTTAGGTGCGTTTTGATCGATGAGATCAAGTTTTCGCAGATGCGGCATTCCATGCTTTGAACGCACCTGCCCGATATCGTTTGAAGGTTGTTCGGTCGAGCAGATGGCGCTGGAAGTAAAAGCAGTTGTACGTGGCGGAATGAAGGTTGAGGAAACGTTGCGCAGAGCCTGGTGACTTGAACCGCTGCATCTTTCGTTCTTGCCTTCTAACCGGCTGGTACGAGTTTTCTGCTTGGTTGTTGGCGCGCTTGTCTGTGACATGTTCGGTGATCAAGCCGAGCTTTCGGAACGCTGCTCGATAAGATCCCAGCTTGTCAGTTGTGATGCGGGTTGGAGAACGCTGACGTTTCAGCAGCTTGCGCATCAGCTTTTCCGCGGCTTTGGTATCACGGCGCGATTGAACCAAGAAGTCCAGAACTTCGCCTTCATTGTCGACTGCGCGCCAAAGCCAGTAACGCCTTCCTCGAATGACGATCACCATTTCGTCCAGGTGCCATTGATCGCTTGGGGTTGGCCGCGTCGATCTCAGGTTTCGCGCAATCGCTGAACCAAACTTCAGACACCAACGCCGAACCGTTTCATGGGATACGTCCAATCCGCGCTCTGCCAAGAGGTCTTCGACATCTCTGAAACTCAACGTAAACTTGGCGTAGAGCCAGACGGCGTGGCGAATGATGTCAGGAGGAAAACGATGGCGATCGAATGAGATTGGTTCCATCAAACAACAATATCCCACCAATCGCCGCTCAGCTATGAGTTAACGTGACAATGCCCGGCCACTAAACCGGCTGGGGGTTTTTCGTGGGAGCGCCTCAGATCGATCAAGAGTACTGGGGTCAAATCGTGGGTCAGGCCCGCCTTCCCTCTCGAAACCCGCAGGAATCCTTGGTAGATTGGATGCCCCGTGTGGATTCGAACCACAATTGACGGAGTCAGAGTCCGTAGTCTTACCATTAGACGACGGGGCAGCCGGGATGCGCGAAATAGGGAGCGCGCCCGACACTGTCAATCCGCTCCGCTTGCTCTTTGAAGCGTGTTTGGGCTAGTCTCACGGCCAAGTACCGGCGGCATCAGCCGTATCGGAAAACATAAGAGTTAGAAGAAGAAAACGGCGTGGACGAACGCATCGCCAGCCCCGATCCGGAACCCGGCTCAGCGTCGGGAGGCCCGGGTGACCGTAAATCCGGCGGCACGGCAAGACACCAACACAAATTTGGCAATCGGCGCAGCTATGGCGCAATCGATCTCGGCACCAATAATTGCCGACTGCTCGTTGCCCGGCCAGCAGCAGATGGATTTACGGTTATCGATGCCTTTTCCCGCATCGTCAGGCTTGGCGAGGGTCTTTCGAAGTCAGGCAGGCTTAGCGATGCAGCCATTGATCGGGCGGTCGCCGCGCTTGCCGTTTGCGGAAAGAAATTGCGGCGGCGGCATGTCAGCCTGTCGCGATCGGTCGCCACAGAAGCCTGTCGCCGCGCCGCCAACGGCCGTCACTTCGTCCGCCGAGTGCAGGAGGAAACAGGAATCGCGCTCGATATTATCAGCCCGGAAGAAGAGGCCCGGCTGGCGGTTCTGGGTTGCCATATCCTGCTTGAACCTGGCGATGGCCCGGCTCTGATTTTCGATATCGGCGGCGGCTCTACCGAGCTTGTGTTGATCGATCCAGGAACCGAAGGGGACAGGGTCGGCGAACCGAAGATCCTGTCCTGGTACAGCGCGCCCTGGGGCGTGGTAAGCCTTGCAGAGAAAGAATTTAACGACCTCACGACACTGGAAGACCGGCTCGAAACCTACCAACGCATGCGCAGGCGCGTCGCGGCCAGCTTTGCCGACTTCGCATCCACCTTGCCGACGATCGGCTATCAACCGCGCCTCTTAGGTACCAGCGGCACGGTGACGACGCTGGCCAGCGTTCATCTGGGGCTGCCCAGCTATGATCGCAGCAAGATTGACGGGCTTGTGCTGCCATCCGATGCACTACGTGCGGTCAGCACAGACCTCGCGCACAAATCCGTGCCCGAACGGGCCGAAGTCCCTTGTATTGGAGCAGAACGAGCGGACCTTGTCGTTTCGGGGTGTGCAATATTGGAGGCAATCCTCGACATCTGGCCCGCAGAGCGCATAGGCATTGCTGACCGCGGCATTCGCGAAGGCATTTTGCGCTCAATGATGGCACAGGACAGGCGATGAAACAGGTACGCAAGGTCAGCGGGCGGTCCGAATCCTCGCGGCGCTGGCTCGAACGGCAGATCAATGACCCCTATGTGAAGCGCGCTCAGGTCGATGGCTACCGCGCACGCTCTGCCTATAAGCTGATCGAGCTCGACGAGCGATTTGAACTGCTTAAGGGCACGCAAAGGATCGTGGACCTCGGCATTGCACCGGGCGGCTGGGCTCAGTTCGCACGCAAGAAAGTTCCCCATGCGAAGATCGTCGGGATCGACCTTCTACCGACCGACCCGATCGAAGGCGTTACGATTTTCGAGATGGATTTCCTCGATGACGATGCCCCCGAAAAGCTAACCGAAGCGCTGGGCGGAGAGGCTGATCTTGTAATGTCTGACATGGCCGCGAACACCGTCGGCCATAAGCAAACCGATCATCTGCGGACGATGGGGTTGGTTGAAGCGGCAGCGCTCTTTGCCACTGAAATATTGCGCCCGGGCGGCACATTCATCGCCAAGGTTCTTGCAGGCGGAGCAGACAACACGATGGTCGCCGAACTCAAACGCAATTTCACAACCGTCAAACATGCCAAACCCCCGGCTAGCCGCAAGAAATCGTCGGAATGGTATGTGATCGCAAAGGGATTCAAAGGACAATCATGAGCCTATTCGGAACGCTGTTTGGTGGAGACAAAACCCCTGCAACGGAATCTCGCCCAGAAGCACCGCAACACGCCTTCACCGTTGACCGCAGCAAGATGTTTGATCAGGCACTCACGCACCGCGTTCACGAGCTTCTGGCCGTTCCCAGTGAAGAGCGCGGCGGCGATTGGTATCCAGAATTTTTTGGATCGCTCTGGAACGCCTCAATTGAATTACCATCAGCGGACAATCCGTTCATGGGGCCTGACCGGTTTGATTATATGCGGATCGACTTACCCGCCGAGGGATCATTCGAAAGCGATTCCCTCGCCAACCTAGCTGGACCGTGCGTCCGCGAAGGCTGCGGCGCGGCGCTGTATGCGTCCCCCACCGACGGCGAACCGGCCTATATCATTCCGATGGGCGTGCTCGAGAGCCTGCTGCGCTATGGCGAATGGCGCGGAGAGCCTTCAGAATTGGCGGAACGCTCCGAAGCGCCGGTTGATGGACCCGTCACATTGGAAACGGACACGCGCATCGCACTCAGCACGCCCAATTCAGACTATCTGTCCGAAAATGCTGCTTTTGCAATGGATCGCTATCTCAAGGACGAGTGGAAAATGGCCGAGCCCCGGGTGCAATTGATGACATCGGCGGACATGTGCCCTTCCCGGTCGCTGGTCATCAACAAGCCGTCTGGCGATTTTGCCGATGAGGAAGAGGCCCAATATTTCGGGCAATGCCTGATCTGGTTTCTGCCACCTTCACGGGTCGTCACCCTGTTACCGGACGATTGGAACGAAGCCGAAATGGTGCCGCTGTCGAACTTATACCAAAGATAGTGACGGACGGAATCGCAGCCCCAATAGACTAGCTGGAGCGCCGCGCTTCTTCGACCGCCTCCTTGAGCCGTTCATAGCCGACCGCGCCCGACAATATCCGATCGCCGACCACAAACGCCGGTGTGCCGGTGAGTTCGAGCTGTCCGGCGAGTTCCCGGTTGTTGCGGATTTCCGCCTCAATGGCCGGGTCCGCGATATCGCGCTGGACCCGCGCGGAGTTGAGCCCGGCACTGCGCTGCGCTGCTGCAATCGTCGCATCATCGGGACGGCCAGCCGCAAACAGCGCGCGGTGGAAACTATAATATTCGCTCTGACGGGCGGCCGAGAGGCTAACCCGGGCAGCATCGACGCTTTCCTCACTCAGGATCGGAAGTTCGCGAAAGACGATGCGAAGATTGTCATCCTCAGCCAGCAGCCGCTCAATATCTGGCAGGCTGGTGCGGCAGAAACCGCAGGCATAGTCGAAAAACTCAACGATTGTGACATCGGCATCGGCAGAGCCGGCCCAAGCGCCTTCGAACGGAGTTTCCAGCCCGTCACGCACCGTGGAGATCATCTGGACCATCCGGCGTTCCTGCAACCGTTCCATCGCTTCAGGAATGATTTCAGGATTGGCGAGAATATATTCGCGGATAACGATTTCGAGATCAGCGCGTTCTAGCCCGGCGGGAAGTTCCACTGCCGTCTGCCCGTCAGCGGCTTCCGAACCATCCGCGCGCAGGAAGAAAAAGGCTGCCGCAGCAGCGATCAGCGCGATAGCGCCGCCTAATATCCAGCGATTGACGTTCATTCGATTATCCTGTTCTTGGCCTTTAACGATTGCGGCGACGGCCACCTTGTTCTTCAATCGCAGTTTCGGCGATCATCGCAATATCCTGCGCGCGAACCCAGTCTGGCGTTCCGTCTGGAATCCCTTGCATGGCCTGACGCGCATTGACCAGAGCTTCCTGCGGAGACCCTGCCAGCGTCGCATATTCAGCCGTCGCAAGATAAGCGCGGGCGATATCGCCTTCCTGCGAATAGATATAGCCCAACCTGCGCCAGGCAAAGGGATTGCGATTATCGCGCTGGACCGCTGTTCGTAGAACCTGCCGTGCCTCGGTGAAATGGTCCATATCCTCGGTTGCAATCAGGGCATGGCCGAACAAGGAGGCGATAAGAGGGTTATTGCGAGAATTGGCCAGCGCCGTTCGCAAGTCCGCCAAAGCCTCATCCGGCCGGCCAGACTCAAGGAATATCTGCCCTCTGAGTTCGAGGAAAAAAGGATCGTCCGGAGTGCCTTCAAGCAAGGCATCAACCTCGGCCAGTGCCCGATCGGCAAAAGCCTGTTTGTGCCAGGCATAAGCGCGGGCATAGCGCGCGGGCACACTGGTATCACTCTCAGGATAGCGGACCAGTGTTTGCCGGGGTTCGGAAATAAAGCCGATCAATTTGGCGCGCGCGCGTTGGAAACGGGCTTCGAGTGCCGGATCCGTTTGCGTTTCCCAGGCTGGATCGTCCTGATAGAGTCCTTCAAGGATCGCGAGCCGTTCACGCGTCAGCGGATGGGTGCGATCATAGCTGCCTTCATCCTGCGGAATATTGAGACGATATTCGAGATTTTGCAGCCGCCGGAAAAAGGCAAGGCTGCCACGCCCGCTAATCCCGGCTGTCGAAAGATATTGCGCGCCTGCCAGATCGGTTGTGGCTTCCTGATTCCTGCTGAATGCCAGAAAATTGCCTATGGCCGCGCGGGATCCAGCGGAAAGCAAACCAAGGCCTGCTTCCGGTGCGCCCGCAGCAATAGCGGCAGCTCCAAGCAGAAGTGAAAGGATGCTGATACCAGCGAAATCACCGGCTGCTTCCTGAATAGCGATCGCATGACCGCCAGTGACATGGCCGATTTCGTGCGCGATGACGCCCTGCACTTCATTGGCATTGTCAGCCGCCATGATCAGGCCTGAATGAATGTAGACGCGCTGCCCGCCTGCAACAAAGGCGTTGATGCTCTGATCGCCGACCAGCACAATCTCAAAACCACTGGGCTCAAGGCCAGCCGCCGCGACGAGCGGCGCAGCCATATCATTGAGCAGCATTTCCGTTTCGGCATCCCGCAGGATCGACTGAGCGGCGACGGGGCGAATGGCCATCACCAGACCGAGCAAAAGCATCAGCGCTACTCGCAGGAGCAAGCGCTCTGAAAAGGCGTGAATCGAGCGGGACCCAGTCATCGCAACCGCTTTCAGGCGTCGCGCCTGAACCGGGGATGAAAACTGGGTCCCGGAGATCATCGTCCAGCTATTCGCCAAATGTCCGTTGCCACCAGCCGCGACGGGCGGGTCCATCGTCGCCTCCGCTTTGTTCGGCGGCTTCAGGTGCCGGTGCTTCGCTAACCGCAGGGGCATCCTTGCTCGCGGCTGGCGCGGCCTTTTTCCGCGTGCGCTTGGGTTTGGCTGGCGCTGGCTCTGCCGATGCCTCTGCAGGGGCTTCAGCGACCGGCGCAGCTTCAACCTTTGCCGCTGCCGCCTTGGTGCTACGCCGACGAGGCGCGCGTTTTGGCTTTTCCGGGGCAGCTTCGACAGTTGGCTCGGTCGATGCTTCGTCATCAGCCTTGGCAGCCTCTAACTCCGGCTGTGCTTCGGCATCCACTTTCTTGCGCGAACGGCGACGCTTCGGTTTTGCGGGCTCGGTTTCTTCAGAAGCACTCGTTTCGGAAGTATCGGCTTCGGACGTACTGGCTTCAGCCGAAACAGGCTCAGCGATAGGTGCGTCGTCTTTCTTTTCCGCTACTGCTTCACCGCTTTCATTATTTGCAGTTTCGCCGTCTTGGCCCTCGGAGGCGGGTTTCCGGCGGCGACCACCACGCCGTCCTCGGCGTGATTTCTTGCGCGGGGCTCCGTCGCCATCGTCTTCACCGTCAGTTGCACCCTCTGCAGCTTGACGCGATTCACCTTCGCTCTTTTTGTCGCTGTCACTTCCGCTTTCGCCTTCGGTTGACTGCGGCTTGCTGCGGCGACCACGACCACCCCTACGCCCGCGCCGTCGGCGCGAACGAGGCCGGTCTTCCTCGCTCTGTTCTTCTTCTTCGATCTCGTCGACAATATCATCGTCGTCATCGTCGAGCACGAGCGGAACAATTTCGACCTTCTTGGTCGGTGCCGGGCCGGAAGCCGAAACTTCCATCGCCGCGCCTTCCAGTGTGCGATCCGGATGCACTTCGATCGAAACGCCGTACAGCTCTTCAATCTCGCCCAGTTCCTTGCGCTTGGAATTCAGCACATAAACCGCTGCATCGCGCGAACAGGTAAGCACCAGTTTCGAGCCCTTGCCCTTGGCCGCTTCCTCTTCGAGCATCCTAAGCGCAGAAAGCCCAGCAGATGAAGCCGTGCGCATCAGGCCCGTGCCTTCACAATGCGGGCATTCATGCGTCGAAGCTTCGAGCATGCCGGTCCGCAAGCGTTGACGGCTCATTTCCAGCAGGCCGAAGGAGGATATTCGTCCGACCTGGATGCGCGCACGATCATGCTTCAGCGCGTCTTTGAGTGCACTTTCGACTTTCCGGTTGTTCGACCGGTGATCCATGTCGATGAAATCGATCACGACCAGACCTGCCATATCACGCAGCCGCAGCTGGCGAGCAATTTCGCGCGCCGCTTCGATGTTCGTCTTGAGTGCGGTCTGCTCAATATTATGCTCACGCGTGGACCGGCCTGAGTTAATGTCGATCGATACCAAGGCTTCTGTCGGGTTGATCACCAGATAACCGCCCGATTTCAGCTGGACGACAGGCTGGTACATTGCACCAAGCTGATCTTCGACCTGATAACGCTGAAACAGCGGGGTCGTATCAACATACTGCTGAACGCGGCGCGCATGGCTCGGCATCAACAGCTTCATGAAGGATTTGGCGGCCTTATAGCCTTCTTCGCCTTCAACGATGACTTCATTGATATCGCGATTGTAAATATCCCGGATACCGCGCTTGATGAGATCGCTATCGGTGTAGATTTTTTCCGGGGCCGTTGCGCCTAGCGTTCCTTCGCGGATTTCGTCCCAGAGGCGAGCGAGGTATGTGAAATCACGCTTAATCTCGACCTTGGTCCGCGCCATGCCCGCCGTACGGACAATGCAGCCCATCGTGTCGGGCAGTTTGAGATCGGAAATAACCGATTTCAGACGCTTGCGATCAGAAGCATTCGAGATTTTCCGGCTGATTCCGCCGCCATGCGACGTGTTAGGCATGAGGACGCAATAACGCCCGGCAAGCGAAAGATAGCTGGTCAGCGCAGCGCCTTTGTTGCCGCGCTCTTCTTTCACAACCTGGACGAGCAACACCTGACGGCGGCGGATAACGTCCTGAATCTTGTAGCGGCGGCGCAAATCGCCGCGGCGCTTGCGGATATTCTGAACCGAAGGCTCATCATGTGGCTCTTCGTCAGCGTCGGCATCTCCGGTTTCCTCGACCTCAGGCTCTTCGCCGGATTTGTCAGCGTCAGATTTGATGTGCTCGTCATCTTCGCTTTCGCGCAGCTGAGCCTCTTCCTTGGCTTGCTCAACCTCTTCGGCGAGCAGCTTTTCACGATCCTCTTTCGGGATCTGATAATAATCGGGATGAATTTCGCTAAAGGCGAGGAAACCGTGCCGGTTACCGCCATAATCGACAAACGCCGCCTGAAGCGACGGTTCGACCCGGGTAACTTTAGCTAAATATATATTTCCTTTGAGCTGTTTATGCTCCTCGGATTCGAAATCAAATTCCTCGATCCGGTTGTTCTGGACGACCGCCACACGGGTTTCTTCCCGGTGGCGCGCATCGATTAGCATACGCGTTGCCATTTATGTGTCTCCGAACATGCCGGGCGGGCATGCGAATTAATGAGAATGGGGCATATGCGACCGCACCGTGCGTAATCATTGTGATACGCGCCGGGAGCGTCGCGCCCATTCGGGGTGAATTAAGAAAAATCGCTTCTGCTGCTTTGGCATGTCCGACCTCGGGGGCGGGACGACTTACCATGAACGCATGACGGCGCGGTTCGCGCATCGCCTGTTGTTCGGGAAGTGATTGCCTCATGCAGCGTCAACCTGGTGAGCCGGGCGAAAATGCACCGGCCATATGGGTCAGGACGTTGCCATGCCGGTCGGCACATTCAATCCCCTGATGGCAATTGCGCTAGCAGCGCCGCCCGGTCGCCGCAAGAAAAAGGATCTTAGATATGGGAGATAAACTCCAGACAAACATAGTGAACTCGCTGTTAACTTGACTTTTTCACCCAGTTTTGAAGCGCCAGCCCTACCCCTGTCATCGAACGAAAAACACAAGGGTAACCTTAATGATGTCTTTGCGCTGGACCAAAGGGGGGGAAGCGCGGCAATATGGGACTATGTCCCTAGTGCTCGCCCTATTTGCGATCTTCGGTTGGCAGCCTGCCTTGGCTACCGCCATAGAAAACGTGGATGTAACGCCCGAACGGATCACCGTGCAGTTCGACGATTATGTCGAAAATGCCTCGGCTTTCGTTCTGGACAACCCCTATCGTATCGCCATCGATGTTGCCGGCGCGCGCGCTGGCAGCGGCAGCGGGCGAGCAGGCCCCGTTCGCGCCGTGCGCCATGGACAATATGATCCGCAAACCGCGCGCCTCGTTCTAGACCTCGCCAGGCCAGCGATATTCGGCAACGGCAGTTTTTCAGCCGATGGCCGCTCCTTCACACTTGATATCCGGCCTGCAAGTCAGATCCAGTTTGCCAGTGCGGCAACCGCTGGCCGGGCGAGTTTTCTGCCTCCGATGGCATTTCGCGCGCGCCCACCGCGCGGCCGCGGCGAACTTACTGTTCGCCTTCCTCGCGCAACGCCTGCTGGACAATCGGACCTGCCTGAAATTCAAGGCCCACGCGGCCGGCCACTCGTAGTAATTGACGCCGGACATGGCGGCCATGATCCGGGCTCGATATCTCCTTTTGGCAATCGGCACGAAAAAGACGCAACGCTCGCCATCGCTCAGGCAACCCGCGACGCCTTATTGGCTTCAGGCCGTGTCCGGGTAGCTTTGACCCGCGACGATGATCGTTTCCTCGTCTTACGTGAGCGTTATGAGATTGCACGTAGGTTGGGCGCAGAACTCTTCATCTCTGTCCATGCCGATAGCGCTCCGAATACTGATGCGCATGGCGCGACAATCTATACGCTTTCCGAGGTCGCTTCTGACCGGGAAACTGCGCAGCTCGCGAGACGCGAAAATTCCGCCGATATCATCAATGGCGTCAATCTTGGCGGCGCAGACTCCGAAGTTCGGTCGATCCTGATAGACCTGACACGGCGCGAAACGATGAATATTTCGGCACGCTTTGCCTCACTGTTACGGCGAGAAGCCGGAGACACAGTGCCGTTCCGCAACGATTTTCATCGTTCTGCAGATTTTGGGGTTCTCACAGCGCCGGACTTGCCCTCAATCTTGTTCGAATCCGGCTATCTGACCAATGCATCGGATGCGCGGCGCCTGTTCTCGCGCGACGGACAGCGGGCGATTGCGGGCGGACTTGCAGACGCGATTGAAACGCATTTTGCGCGGCGCACCGCAAGCACAGACTAACCCAATCACGACCGCCATCTATATGCATGGCGTCTGGAGACCGGGAAAGTCTATGGGCTCAAAATCTGACTGGCATCGCTAGCCAAAGCTGGTAAACCGGCGCCCGATGACGGAAGCCACCGAAACCGACATGAACGTGAAGCTGCGCCGTGAGGCGACCGGCTTCATCGCGGGCGCCCGCCGCATATTGGGCAAGCGCCGCTACCGCTGGCCGCTTTATCTGCTGATTGTCACGCTCATCGGCATATTCGCATTCTGGATGGCTTTCATGCGGGATCTGCCATCCGCGGAAAGCCTGCTCGATTACGAACCCGCCCTCCCGACTTTTGTTCGCGACGTGAATGGCGAACCGATTCAAAGCTTCGCGCGTGAGCGCCGGGTCGAACTGGCCTATGAAGAGTTTCCGCCCATCCTCATTCGCGCTTTTCTGGCTGCAGAAGACAAAACTTTCTTCTCCCATAACGGTCTCGATTATACTGGCTTGTTCGGCGCGGTGATCGATTATGTATCCAAGATGGGATCGGGCGAACGTGCGCGCGGTGGCTCTACCATTACGCAGCAGGTTGCCAAAAACCTGCTCTTGTCGGACGATTATTCCATCACCCGCAAGATCCGCGAAGCCATTCTCGCCACCAGAATAGAGAGTGCCCTTACCAAGCCTCAGATCCTTGAACTCTATCTCAATCAGATATTTCTGGGGCGCAATTCCTATGGCGTACAGGCCGCTGCACGGGCCTATTTCAACAAGGATGTCACCGATCTCGAACTGCACGAAGCCGCTTTCCTTGCGGGGCTTCCTCAGGCGCCTTCGCGGTACAACCCAATAACAAATCCCGATCTGGCGCTCCGGCGGCGGAATACGGTGCTCGGCATGATGCTTGAGAATGAATGGATAACAGCGGCCGAGCATAGCGCGGCCCGGGCGACACCGCTTGGAACAACGCGCACGACCCAATCAGTCACCGACAATGTCGGCGGCTATTATATGGAAGAAGTACGCCGGATACTTGTCGATAGTTTCGGCGAAGATGCCGAAGACGGGCCCTATGGCGTCTATACGGGCGGTCTGTGGGTTCGCACCTCATATGATCCGGACATGCAAACCAGCGCCGAAAATTCGTTGCGTGCTGGCCTCATCCGTTTCGATCGCGGGCGGCCCTGGGGTGGGCCCGTGGCATCAATCCCAATGGATGACGGCGAATGGCGATCCCGTCTTTCCGGTGCCAATCTCAGTGTTGGGTATGAAGATTGGCGTGTGGCAGTCGTCATCTCAAAAGATGGAAACGCTGCGCAAATCGGATTCTCCGATGGCGAAACAGCTTCTCTTCCGCGCTCTGCCGCATCTGTGGCGCGCCGCGGCGGCGGCACCGCCTTTTCGACGATCGAACCAGGCGACATCATCACGGTGAGGCCGACCGGCAGCAGCTATACATTGGCCAGAGTACCGGATGTTTCGGGCGGCATGGTCGTCGAAGATGTCCAGACGGGCCGCGTTTATGCCATGCAGGGCGGCTTCAGCTCGGGCCTCCAATCCTTTAACCGCGCGACACAGGCTGAACGTCAGCCCGGATCGAGCGTCAAACCCTTCGTCTACGCAGCAGCCCTGGAAAACGGGATGACGCCGGCCTCGATCATCGTTGATGGGCCGTTCTGCGTTTATCAGTCTGCCGCATTGGGCCGGAAATGTTTCCGCAACTCCGGCGGCGGCGTTGCCGGACCGCAAACGCTGCGTTGGGGCTTGGAAAATTCACGGAACCTGATGACGGTACGGGCCGCTTCTGAAACCGGCATGGACAATGTTGTCGAACTGATGCGCAATGCTGGGATCGGCGATTATGATCCTTATCTCGCTTTTTCACTTGGTGCTGGAGATACAACGGTCCTGCGGCTGGTTAACGCCTATGGCATGCTCGCCAATCATGGCCGCGATGTCGGGCCTTCACTTATCGACTATGTTCAGAACCGCGATGGCGATGTTATCTATCCGGCGAACTGGCGCGCTTGCGAGGGTTGCAACGCTAATGACTGGGATGGCGAACGCATGCCGCGTCCGCCCATCGTGGGCCGTCAGGTTGTTGATCCGATGACGGCATTTCAGATGGTGCATATCCTGCAAGGCGTTGTTCAACGCGGCACCGCAACACTGCTTCGCGATCTCAATCGACCGATATTCGGCAAGACGGGAACTACAACAGGGCCGACCAATGTCTGGTTCGTCGGCGGCACTCCCAATATCGTTGCCGGTGTTTACATCGGCTATGATCGGCAGGCCCGTTCGTTGGGGTATGGCGCAGGCGGGACATTGGCCGCGCCGATCTTTCGTCAGTTCATGGCGGAGACGATGGAGGGCCAGGCCGTCGTACCATTCCGGGCGCCGCGCGGCATGCGCATGGTCCGTATTGATCGCCGTAGCGGCCGCCGCGTCTTTGGTGGATGGCCGAGCCGCGATCCGCGAAGTGCGATCATCTGGGAAGCGTTCCGGCCTGACAGTGAGCCAACGCGGACCATCCGCCGCGATGTTGTTGCCCGCCGCCCGGTTCGTGCTGCACTGCCCGAAGAAGGACAGAATACCGTTGCGTCCGACGCCCCGCGCAACGACAGCGAATTCTTGCAATCCGAGGGCGGAATTTACTAATCCGCCGCCGATACGAAACACACTCAAACTGACATGAAACGAGAATTCCATGCGCGCTGAAGCGCAAGCCCATATCGAGCAGATCAACCAGGCCGTGAACCTGCTGCGCCGTTTCCTTGACTGGGACGTGGCGAAGGCGCGGCTCGACGCACTCAACGCCAAGGTTGAAGACTCGACACTGTGGGACAATCCCAAAGAGGCGCGCGATGTGATGCGCGAACGCGGGCGACTCGAAACCGCGATGACGGCGGTGCGCGCTATCAGTCAGGAACGCGACGATGCCGCCGAGATGATCGAGATGGCAGAAGCGGAGGGCGACGAAGGCCTGATCAATGATGCCATCGAAGCACTGGCCCAGCTGGCCGAGCGCGCCGAACACGACAAGACAGAAGCCCTGCTGGCCGGCGAGGCTGATGGCAATGACACCTATCTCGAAATTCATGCCGGAGCGGGCGGCACGGAAAGCCAGGATTGGGCCGAAATGCTCCAACGCATGTATATGCGCTGGGCCGAGCGCCGCGGGTTCAAGGTCGATATTGTCGACTATCATGCAGGTGAGCAGGCTGGCGTAAAAGCCGTGACGCTGCAGATGAAAGGCGAAAATGCCTTTGGCTATGCGAAAACCGAAAGCGGTGTGCATCGGCTCGTCAGGATTTCGCCCTATGACAGCTCCGCCCGCCGTCATACGAGCTTTTGCAGCGTGTGGGTCTATCCGGTCATCGATGAGGATATCGATATCGAGATCAATGAGAGCGAACTCAGGATCGATACATTCCGGGCTAGCGGCGCGGGCGGCCAGCACGTCAACACCACCGATAGCGCGGTGCGCATCACGCATGAGCCAACCGGTATCGTCGTTGCCTGCCAAAGCGGCCGATCTCAGCATAAGAACAAGGCCGAAGCACTGAGCATGCTCAAAGCGCGCCTGTATGAGGCAGAGCTGCGCCGCCGCGAAGAAGAGGCAGACGCCGTTAATGCCAGCAAATCCGACATTGGCTGGGGACACCAAATCCGATCCTATGTTCTCCAGCCTTATCAGATGGTTAAGGATTTAAGAACCGGTGTAACCTCCTCCTCGCCCTCCGATGTTCTGGATGGCGATCTCGACAAGTTCATGGCTGCGGCGCTATCCCAACAAGTCACAGGGGAAAAAGTTGAGGTCGAGGATATAGACTGATGCGCCGTGCTGCGTGCCTGTTCTTGCTGATTACCGGAAGCTGCAACGCTTTGGGGGGATCCAGCGATTCCGCCTTCCCGCCTGCAGACCGCCCGGTATCCGACATTAGCTCCAGCCAGTTTTCTGATGAGGAAACGCGCGATAAACGCAATGAAGCCGAAACCGTTATGGACATGGCTGAGATTGAGCCCGGCATGACTGTCGCCGATATCGGCGCGGGCAATGGCTATTATACGATCAGGCTGGCCCCGCGCGTGGGAGAGACCGGCCGCGTACTTGCGCAGGATGTTATCGCGGAAACGCGAGACAGGCTGGCCGAACGCGTCACCCGTGAGCGGCTCGACAATGTCAGCGTCAGACTGGGCGAGTTCGCCAATCCCAAACTGCCCGCCGACAGTTTCGACCGGATTTTCATGGTCCATATGTATCATGAGATCGAAAGCCCATACGAATTTCTCTGGAACATGCGCCCTGCCCTGCGCGAAGCCGGGCGGGTCGTTGTCGTCGATGCCGACCGCCCCACCAACCGGCACGGAACACCGCCAGACCTGCTCAACTGCGAGTTCGAAGCGGTCGGCTATCGCCGCGTCGTCTTCCGCGCCATGCCCGATATCGGCGGCTATCTAGCCATGTTCGTCCGCGCCGGCCCGCGCCCAATTCCCGGAGATATCGAGCCTTGCGGGCAGGAGTGAGGGCGGTGGATCCAGCAGGCGATCATGGCGATGCGCGATGTCCGTTATGGGTGGTTAGCGGACATTGGTTCGAGATTGCAGGAATGTCCGTTTCTGGCCGTTAGCCGAGCTAACGGAGCGCACCGCGGCGAACCATAACCCATATCGATCCGACGATGATCGCCAGAAAGCCGAACAGGGAATAGTCGAACGCCTGCTGGCCGGATGAAAACGCAATGTTGTAAGCATCGCCGCCATATTTGAGGCTCGCCCATTGCCCGATGTCCAATACGGCACCGGCGACAGCGAATGTCATTGCACGCCGTCGAGCCATACCGAGGCACAGCGCGGCTAGCAGATAGAACAGCAATGCTGTCAACCAAGCGATGATCTGAATCCACTGCATCGACGCTATCAGATCCATCATCGGCGCAGATACTTCTTCAACACCACCCCGAATATTAAACAGCAACGCGCGCACCGGAATGCCGAGACTGATGATCGAATATCCGATCAGGAGAAGCACAATTATCCACCGCCATAATCGCAGTGCCATGCTCAACTTCGTTTCCTGATCAACGACAGGCCAAGCGCAATAAGTCCTGCGCCGAAAACCACCGAACCAATCCGAACGACGATCATTGGTGCCAGTCCACTCAGGCCAAATCCAAAAATGACGGTTCCAAAGATTGTCAGCCATCCGGCCGTCTTGCTGATAGTCTTCGTACGCATGAGCTCCCAGGAGAACAGGATAAAGCCAATCACAAAGGCGATGCCGGTAGCCGGAAACGCGAAGGCGATAGAGGGCATCATCGTGCCATCACCATAGGTCTCCACCACCAAGGGAAACTCAACGGCCATGGTCGGGAAGATAAATATCTCTGCATAGTCGAGGCCAAATACGAAAACGAGACTGACCACTGCCAGCGCGAATCCGATGAACCCAACAAGGTTGCCGCGATTGGCTGAGTATCGCCCGAAAAGCGCCATTAGCAGAAAGATGCCACCAACGAGCGAGGCCATGAATCCGACATGGACCCAAATCCACAAAGTGCTGGCTACGGTTTCTGGTGGCGCGGAAGATGGGTGAGTTAGATAAGCGGCGGAAAGGGCTATCCCACCGATAATCCCGCAAATGCCTGCATATGGTTGGAGATTCTCACTGACGGAGCGGTGGCTGATCTCGGTCATCGCGCCGCTCTTTCTGGCCGCGCCATCAATGCGCCCTCGATTGCGACCAGACGATCATAGCTACGAAATGCAATTATGGCTCTCTCGCAGACGACGCGGACCAGAATCGGACCCAGCAGGAGGGGAAACGGCCACGCCCAGTTTTCGAGCTTGTAGAGGGTGTAAGCGCCAAACAAGCATCCGCCCACGCCCGCCCAGAACACCAGCTGAAGCAAGGCTCCAGATGCCATTCGTTGAAAGGTTAGAAACTCCCACATGACTGTCATCACACATCTCCCGAATCGAACTTGACAGTGTCAGGATAATCCCTATCTTAACGATGTCAAGTTAGAGATTGCGACGAGAGAAATGAGAAAAGATCATACAATGCCCAGCACGAAAACTGCCAAAAACTACCATCACGGTGATCTGAGATCGGCACTGGTGGCCGAGGCGCGCGCTATCGTTGAACGCGATGGTCCTGATCTGATTTCGTTGCGGGGCATCGCGACGGCAGCTGGCGTATCGCGAGCGGCACCCTATCATCATTTCAAGGACAAGCGCGCGCTGCTTGCTGCAGTCGCGGCTGTGGGTTTTCGCGAGCTGGCCAGCAATATGGTCGACAAGCCCAATCCTTCAGCATCGCCGAGAGACCAGCTGGACCAGTTGGGATTTGGATACGTCGAATATGGGATGAAACATCCCGCCATTTTCCGGCTTATGCAAGGCCCGGATTTTCAGATTCCCGGTGAATACCCCGACCTGGACGCGGCTAGAATTGAGAGCGCTAAACCCCTCATCGACACGGTCGCCGCATGCCTGCCTGGCGCGAGCGAGAGTCACATTATGCGCGCTTGCGCAGCAGCATGGTCAATCGTTCATGGAATGGCGCAGCTCAGTTCGGATGGACGAATAGAGAGCCTAATCAATATCGATGCGCTGCAAGAGGCGACAAAAGCAGTAACATCTGCTCTCGATCTGAATGCTCAAGGGTGACGGCCAGACAATGTGTGCTTTTTGGGCGCCGCCCCTAAATCCAGCCCAGATCGCGAAAGCTTGTCGACTCTCCGCTACTTGTGAGGATCAGGTGATCATAGACGCGGATACTGAGAGGCCGGAGCAGATCCGCCAGTTTGCGCGTCGTTTCAATGTCCGTTCGGCTGGGCGTGGGATCGCCGCTGGGATGATTGTGCGCGAGCATGACAGCGCGTCCGTCATGAGCAAGGGCGTCGCCGATGATCTGTCGGAGCGGCAAGATGATCTGATCATGACTTCCCTGTGCTTCACTGAGACCAACCACGCGGCCTTGAGCATCAAGATGGGCGACAACTGCATGTTCATGATCATGATGCAATATAAGCGGTGCAAATAACTCCCTATAACTAACACTATTAGTGATATTTGACTTGCAATCGGTCACAAATTTGCCTCCCGGCTGCGCTATTAAAGTCATCCGGCACTTCAACGACGAAGTATAGGTCAAAATTGTACAAAATCGACAATGCATCCATTACCGACGGATATTCCCACCGTGACGGTCCAATCTGCCGTCAAACCCTCCACATCGGACGAAGTTATCCCGCTTGGCCGGGCGGCCTTGCTCCGCCATAAGGCGCGCACGATGCAGCTTTATCTCGATCTCATGCGGCGCATACGCGACGAGGGTGTCCGCCAGGATGATCGCACCGGCGTGGGTACACTTTCCGTTTTTGGCCATCAGATGCGGTTCGATCTGTCGCAGGGCTTTCCGCTGCTAACGACCAAAAAACTCCATATCCGTTCGATCTTCATCGAATTGCTGTGGTTTTTGCGCGGCGACACCAATGTCCGCTGGCTGCAGGACCGCAAGGTTAAAATCTGGGACGAATGGGCGGATGAGGACGGCGATCTCGGGCCGGTTTATGGCAAGCAGTGGCGGGATTGGATCGGCCCGGGCGGCGTGCATATCGATCAAATTGCCGATCTCGTCGAACAGATTAAAACCCATCCCGCATCACGCCGACAGATTGTTTCTGCCTGGAATCCGGCGGATGTGCCGAACATGGCCCTGCCGCCCTGCCACTGCCTGTTCCAAACCCATGTCGCGGACGGCAAGCTCTCGCTCCAGCTCTATCAACGCAGCTGCGATGTGTTTCTCGGCGTGCCGTTCAATATCGCCAGCTATGCCCTCCTCACCCATATGCTTGCCCAGCAATGCGGACTGGAGGTTGGAGATTTCATCTGGACGGGCGGCGATTGCCATCTCTACACCAACCATCTCGATCAGGTGGCCGAACAGCTGATACGCACGCCCGGCCCGCTGCCAACGCTCAAAATTCTACGCGATCCGGGCAGCATCGACGGCTATGAGTATGAGGATTTCGAAATAGCTGGTTACGACGCGGCCCCGCATATTGCTGCGCCAGTCGCGGTGTGAGCAAGCCGCAGATCGTCTTCCACCTCGCCCGCGCCGATAACGGGGTCATCGGCAAAGATGGCCGCCTGCCATGGCGGATTTCAGCAGACCTGAAGCGGTTCAAAGCGAGCACGATGGGCAAGCCCATGATTATGGGGCGCAAAACCTTCGAAAGCTTCCCCAGCCCGCTACCCGGCCGCCGGCATATCGTATTGACCCGCTCTCAGCGCTGGTCGCCCGAAGGCGCGGAGATCGCGCATAGCCGCGACGAAGCAATCGCATTGGCGGGAGAGGACAGCGATATTGCGATCATCGGCGGCGCGGAAATCTATCGCCTGTTCCTGCCTCATGCCGACCGCATCGAGCTAACCGAAGTGCATTTTGAGCCAGACGGCGACACAAAAATCGAGAATTTCGACCCCGAAACATGGACTGAGACAGCGCGGGAAAATTTTCCGGCAGAAGACGGGAAGCCCGCCTTCAGTTTCATTACTCTGGAGCGCAAAACATGATCCGCAAAATCCTGATAGGGCTAGTCCTGCTTGTTCTTCTCGCTGCGATATTGTTCGTCACCATCGGGCCGGGCATCACCGAACGCGGCTTGAACGAGCGAGCGGACGTCGAACTGCCAGTGATCTCACCCGAGGCTCAGGCGCTGCACGACCGGCTGATCATTGCTGATATGCATGGAGATACCCTGCTCTGGGGCCGCAATCTCCTGAACCGGGCCGCGCGCGGGCATATCGATCTGCCCCGGTTGCAGGATGGCAATGTCGCGCTGCAGATATTTTCATCGGTCACGCAATCACCCCCGGGCCTCAACTATGATTCCAATTCGGCGGACGGCGATAATATTATCTGGCTTGCGATTGCCCAGCTTCAACCCTTCCGCACATGGACATCCCTGCTCGAACGCTCGCTCTACCATGCCGACAAGCTTTCACGCGCCGAGGCCAATAGCGAGGGAGCATTGCGGATCATCCGAACGCGGCGTGATATCGATACCTTGCTGGCCGACCGGCAACGTGGGGAACAAGTGACGGGCGCGATGCTTTCGGTGGAAGGGTTGCACAATCTGGAAGGCAATGCCGATAATTTTGACCGGCTTTTCAATGCCGGTTTCCGGATGGCCAGCCCCACCCATTTCTTCGACAATGAACTTGGCGGATCGATGCATGGTGAGGAGAAAGGCGGGCTGAACGATTTCGGCCGCGATATCATTCGCCGGATGGAAGAAAGCCGGATGATCATCGATATTGCCCATGCCAGCCCGGCCATGGTTGACGATATTCTCACCATGGCAACCCGGCCCGTGGTGTCTAGCCATGGCGGCGTACAGGCCGTGTGCGACGTGAACCGCAACCTGAACGATGCGCAGATCGCGGCGGTTGCGGCAACGGGCGGCGTCATCGGAATAGGCTATTGGGATGGGGCGATCTGCTCGTTCGACCCAGCCGATGTTGTTACCTCCATTCTCCATATCCGCGCGCTTGTCGGCATCCGCCATGTTGGCCTTGGTTCGGACTATGACGGTTCGACAATGGTCGGCTTCGACACGAGTGAGCTTGCCGTGATCACGCAGCTTCTGATGGACGCGGGCCTGAGCGAGGGAGAGATCGCACAGGTGATGGGCGGCAATGTGCTCCGCCTGCTGCGTGATGGACTCCCCAGAGGCTGAGGCGCTGGTGACGGGCCCGCATTGCCGCTCTCGCCCTGCGCCCCTATAGGCGTCCGATGCAGCGGCTATTCCACCGCGATACCGTGCCCGAAAATTTGCGGGGCGGCGTTATCGCACTCGGCAATTTTGATGGCTTTCACCGGGGACACCAGGCGGTTGTCGGCCGCGCTGTGCAGCATGCACATGACGACAATCGGCCGGTTATCGTGGCAACCTTTGATCCGCACCCGGTTCGCTATTTTCGGCCCGACGCCCCGCCTTTCCGCCTGACGACGCTCGATCAGCGCGAAGAGCTGTTCAAGGAAGCCGGGGCGGACGCGATGATGGTGTTTGCTTTTGACGACGAACTGGCCGGCACATCGCCGGAAGATTTTGTCGAAGAAATCCTGCTCCGCCGTTTTGGCGTGGCAGGCGTTGTCACCGGCAATGATTTTGTCTTCGGCAAAAGCCGCAAAGGCGATGTCGTGATGCTCGCTGAATATGCGAAATCCCATAGCTTCTTTACCGAGATAGCCGCTCCGGTGAACGAGGATGAGGTCATCATCTCCTCCAGCCGCATCCGCGATGCGTTAAAGGCCGGCGATTGCGAAGCCGCAGCCCATCTCCTCACGCGCCCTTTTACGATTGAGGGCGTGGTAGAGCATGGCGCGAAACAGGGCCGAGAGCTTGGCTATCCGACCGCCAATATCCGCCTCGATAGTTATGTCCGTCCGAAATACGGGATTTACGCTGTTCGCGGACGCCTTCCCGATGGGCGCACAGTGAACGGCGCGGCCAATCTCGGCATCCGCCCCAGCTTCGATCCGCCGACAGAATTGCTCGAACCCCATTTCTTCGATTTCGAAGGTGATCTGTACGGCCAGACAATCGCCGTCGAGCTGGTCAGCTTCATCCGCGAAGAAGCAAAGTTTGACGATCTGGATGCCCTCAAGGCGCAGATGGCGGAGGATTGCGAAGAGGCGAAACACCGCCTTACCCGGCATGTGCTTTAGGCGCGTCACCGCCGCAAAGCGCGATTCCCGCTAGACGCCCTGCCCCTTCCCCCTTACATCGCCCAAATGTCCGAAAAGCCCGATTATAAAGACACGGTTTTCCTGCCGAAAACCGATTTCCCGATGAAAGCGGGCCTGGCCAATAAAGAGCCGGGCATCCTCGCGCGCTGGGAAGAGCAAGGCCTGTATGAGGCGCTGCGTGAAGCGCGCAAAGGCCGCGAGCAGTTTATCCTGCATGATGGCCCGCCCTATGCGAACGGCAATATCCATATCGGCCACTCGCTGAACAAGATTTTGAAGGACCTTGTCGTGCGCAGCCAATCGCTGCTCGGCAAGGACGCGCCCTATATTCCCGGCTGGGATTGCCACGGCCTTCCCATCGAGTGGAAGATCGAAGAGCAATATCGCAAGAAAAAGCTGAACAAGGACGAAGTTCCTGCCGCCGAATTCCGTGCCGAATGCCGCGACTATGCAAGTAAATGGGTCGATGTGCAGCGTGAAGAATTCAAGCGGCTCGGCGTCATGGGCGAATGGGACAAACCCTATCTCACCATGGATTTCGACGCCGAGGCAACCATCGTCGAGGAATTTCTGAAGTTCGCGGAAAGCGGCCAGCTCTATCGCGGCGCAAAACCCGTAATGTGGTCCCCGGTTGAAAAGACTGCACTGGCGGAAGCCGAGGTCGAATATGCGGATGTTCAGTCGACACAGATCGATGTGGCATTCGAGATCACCGAAAGCCCGATTGCGGAATTGGTCGGCGCACATGCCGTTATCTGGACGACCACACCTTGGACAATCCCGGTCAATCAGGCGATCGCTTATGGCGAGGATATCAGCTACGACCTCGTCGAACATCAGGGACGAAAATACCTCGTAGCGTTTGCTCTGCAGGCCGCATTCATGAAGAGGCTCGGGTATGACCCGACATCTGGCGATGGTCGTTTAGCGGGTACGTACTCCGGTCAGCAACTTGCCGGAACCATCGCTCGCCATCCGATGCATAAGCTCGGCGGCTTCTTCGCCAATCCGCGTCCCTTTATCGCAGCCGATCATGTTACGACCGAGGCCGGTACGGGCCTTGTCCATATGGCCCCCGATCATGGCGAGGAGGATTTTCTTGCCTGCAAGGCGCATGGTCTCGATCCAGTGTTCGCGGTTGAGGATGATGGCGTCTATCGCGATGACTGGCTCTGGCTGCCACGCAGCGATGAGCGGGCGGGCAATGTCATCAACAAGAAATTCAATTCGTCCGAAGGCCCGATCTGTTCGGATTTGCGCGAAGCGGGCGCATTGCTCTCGGCATCCGATGATTTCCAGCACAGCTATCCGCATAGCTGGCGTTCCAAAGCCAGGGTTATTTATCGCTGCACGCCGCAATGGTTTGTGCGGATGGATACGCCATTGGAAAGCGGACAAACATTGCGCGAAACTGCCCTTTCCGAAATCGACAAGACCCGTTTCGTGCCCACACGTGGCCGCAAGCGGCTGCGCTCGATGGTTGAAGGCCGCCCGGACTGGGTGCTCTCCCGTCAGCGTGCCTGGGGCGTCCCGATCACCGTTTATGCCGACAAAGACGGAAACTATCTGAACGATCCCGAGGTAAATGCGCGCATTATTGCCACCGTACGGACCGGCGGGGCCGATGCCTGGTTCGCCGCCGATCATCAGGCGCTGCTGGGCGAGAAATACAGCCTCGACGATTGGGAAGTCGTTACCGATATTCTCGATGTCTGGTTCGACAGCGGATCGACGCATGCCTTTGTGCTGGAGAGCGGCAAATGGCCCAATCTCCGTTCGCCTGCCGATCTTTATCTCGAAGGCTCTGACCAGCATCGCGGTTGGTTCCAGTCGAGCCTGCTTGAGAGCTGCGGCACGCGGGGACGCGCGCCTTATAAGGACGTGCTGACCCATGGCATGACGCTGGACGCCAAGGGCTTCAAAATGTCCAAGAGCCTTGGTAACACGCTCGATCCGCAAAAGATTATCGATGTGAATGGCGCGGATATCCTGCGCCTCTGGGCCTCGACCGTCGACTATACCGAAGATCACCGGATCGGGCCGGAGATCCTCAAGGGCGTAACGGACATGTACCGCAAGCTGCGCAACAGCTTCCGTTATATGCTGGGCGGACTTAGCGATTTCGACGAGAGTGATCGCGTTGCCGTGGCCGATATGCCGGAGCTGGAGCGCTATGCGCTCAACCTGCTCGCTGAGCTGGATGCAACGTTGCGCGACGCGGTGAACGATTACGCCTTCCCGCGCTATGTCCGCGCGCTGACCGATTTCGCCAACGAAGATCTGTCCGCCTTCTACTTCGATATCCGCAAGGATTGCCTCTATTGCGATGCGGCTGACGATCCCAAGCGCCGCGCCTATCGCACGGTTATGGATACGCTGTTCCATGCATTGGTGCGCTATGCGTCGCCGGTCCTGTGCTTCACGGCTGAGGAAGTGTGGCAGACGCGCTATCCGGATGCCGGATCAATCCATCTCGAAGAATGGCCGGAGATCGAGGCCGCGTGGAAAGACGCAGCACTAGGCGGCAAATGGGATAGGATTCGTTCAGCCCGTGAACAGGTGACAGAGGCTATCGAGCCGCTGCGGCGCGACAAAGTGATCCGCTCCAGCCTGGAAGCCGAAGTCACGATGCCAGCCCTTGACGAGATGGATGCCGAAAGCTTCAGCGAAATCTGCATCGTCGCCGGAACCCGTTATGAGGGCGACAGCGTTCAGGTGACCAAAACCGACCACCACAAATGCGGCCGTTGCTGGCGCCTTCTTCCCGATGTCGAAGAAGACGGCGCGCTGTGCGGCCGCTGTTCGGAGGTCATCAATGCATAGCGGTTATACCCCCGACCTGTGTCAACCAGTGTCAACTTGGCAGATCGCAGCATGAGCGAAAACAAGCGCTTAGCGCGCTCCGCTACGATCGGTTATATATTGGCGCTGGCGGTTTTCCTGATCGACCAGATTTCGAAATATTGGATCATTACGCTGCTGCAATTACCGCAGCGCGGGCAAATCGAGCTGATGAGCATTCTCAATTTTACATGGGTCGAGAATCGCGGTGTGTCGCTTGGCATGCTTACTGCATCGTCCGATACGCAGCGCTGGCTGCTGGTTGGGCTAACCGGTGCGATTTCACTCGGCGTAGTGATCTGGATCTGGCGAGAGAAACGCACAATGGACGTGTTGGCGCTTGGCCTTGTGTTGGGCGGCGCAATCGGCAATCTCACTGATCGGGTCCGTTACGGCTATGTCGCGGATTTCATAGATTTACATTTTGGAGGCTTTCAGCCCTTTTTGGTCTTCAATGTCGCGGACGCAGCGATTACCATAGGGGTTGTGATTTTGGTGTTGCGGGCTTTTCTGCTACGCGACAAGCCTGAACCGGCGGAGACAGAGTAATGCGTAAAGTGATGGTGGTAACGAGCCTTGTTGTAATGGGCGCAAGCCTTTCGGCATGCAGCGTTTTAGGCGGCGGCCGGGATCGTCCGGATGAGTTTCTCGTATCGCGTTCTGCGCCTTTGGTGATTCCACCTGATTTTGCGCTGACCCCTCCCCGCCCCGGTGAACCGGCTGCTCGCGGTGCCGATTCGAGCACCGAAGCGCTGCAAGCCATGTTTGGCGGCGCTGCTCCGCGCAGTGCAGCCGAAACGGCGCTGATCAGCGAAGCCGACCCCGATTCTGCCCGGCCCGGCATTCGCAGCAATGTCGGCGATCCCGAAACGCAGGCCGTGGATTATGGCGCGACGACTCAAGCGATCCTGAACGCACCGGAGGGCGATGCCCCCGAGGCGACGGTTACGACGCCGCAATAAGGCGATACAGGGCGGGCGGACACCACGGTGCGCGCCCTCCTACTCCGTAGACTGCTAACCGCGATCCCGACGCTGCTTGGCGTTGTGATTCTGTCTTTCGTCCTGATGCGCCTCGCGCCCGGGGGGCCGTTCGATGGTGAACGCGCACTCGATGAAGACACCCGCGCGGCATTGGACGCGGCCTATGGTCTGGACCTACCGCTCGGCGAGCAGATCATCCTCTATATCGGACGGATATTGAGCGGCGATTTCGGGCCGAGCCTTGTTTATCAGGACTTCACTGTCAGCGAGCTGATTGCACAGGGATTGCCGAACTCACTCACCATTGGCGGGCTCGCGCTGCTCCTGGCCTGCACTCTAGGGATCGGCGGCGGCGTATGGGCGGCAGTCCGCGCCGGGCGCTGGCAGGATGAAGCGATCATGGGAACCGCAACGCTGCTGACAGCATTGCCTGTCTTTGTCACCGGCCCGCTCTTCGTGCTGATGTTCGCGCTGGGCCTTGGATGGCTCCCCGTTTCGGGATGGGAAGCAGGCAGCCCCTCCCATCTTATCCTCCCGGTGGTCGCTCTCGCATTGCCCTTTGCCGGGGCCATCGCCAAGCTGACACGGGCCGGACTGGCGCGGGCGCTCAACGAAGATCATGTCCGAACAGCGCGGGCACGGGGCTTGGCAGAACGCCAAGTCATTGCGCGCCATGCCCTGCGCCCAGCACTCGTCCCGGTTGCCAGCTATCTGGGCCCCGCAGCGGCAGGGTTGTTGACCGGGGCAGTCATTGTCGAGACCGTATTCGCCCTGCCGGGCCTAGGCCGTTACTTCGTTCAAGGCGCGCTGAACCGCGATTACCCACTCGTTCTTGGCGTGGTCACGCTCTATGCAGGCCTCATCATCCTGTTTAATCTCGTCGCCGATATCCTCTATGGCTGGCTGGACCCGAGGATGCGGGCAGAGTGACGCGCTCACGCCTCCCGCTCTTGATCGTCGCAATCATCGCGATTGCCGCTCTCATCGTGCCGCCGCTTCTCCCCTGGACGCATAGCGCGATTGACTGGGATGCAGTGCGTGCCCCGCTCTTCGCGCCCGGCCATCTGTTTGGCACCGATACGGTCGGGCGAGACCTGCTCGCCCGCACTTTGGTAGGCACGCGTGTCACGCTCGCGGTTGCGCTTGCCGCAGCGCTGGTGGCACTCGTGATCGGCACGGTATGGGGCGCGATTGCAGGCTGGTATGGCGGGAAGGTCGATGAGGCGATGATGCGCCTTGTTGATGGTCTGTATGCCCTCCCCTTCATGTTTGTCGTCATCTTGCTGATGGTGGTGTTCGGCCGATCGATCATATTGGTGTTCATCGGCATCGGCGCGGTCGAATGGTTGACCATGGCGCGGGTTGTGCGCGGACAGGTGATCGCGCTGAAGGAACGGCCTTTCGTTATCGCTGCCGAAGCCGCAGGCGCGCCGTCAAGCCGCATCCTGACCGGCCATATCCTGCCCAATGTTGCCGGCGTGGCGCTGGCCTATCTGCTGCTCACCGTGCCGCAGGTTGTGATGGTGGAGAGTTTCCTCTCCTTCCTCGGCCTTGGCGTGCAGGAGCCGCTGACATCGCTCGGAATTCTCGTCAAGGAAGGCGCGGATGATATGGATCTCCAGCCCCATGCGTTGCTGATCCCGGGCGGTGTGCTGGTCCTCATCATCATCTGCCTGACCATAGCGGGCGAGCGCCTGCGCGACAGGCTTTCCCGATGAGCATCTATGCGGTCGATGGGTTGGATGTCCGGATAGACGGGAAGGTCGTTGTCGAGGATGTGCATTTCACGGTCGAAGCAGGCCAATGCGTTGCGCTCGTCGGCGAATCCGGCTCCGGCAAAAGCCAAAGCTGTCTTGCGCCCTTTGGCCTTTCACCCGGGATAGCCAGCGGATCGGCCTTGTTCGGCGAAACAGAATTGATCGGTATGAGCGCATCGACGCTAAGGCATTTGCGCGGCCGGGATGTCGGATTTGTCTTTCAGCACCCCCTAACCGCTCTCACTCCGCATCTGACGATTGGCATCCAGCTCTCCGAGGCCTGGCAGCGAGGCGGAGCACCGGCTCCGTCGCGGGGAGACATGATCACAGCGCTAGAGCGTGTTGGTCTGGACGAACCAGACAACCGGCTCGATCAATTCCCCCATCGCTTGTCGGGCGGGCAGCGGCAGCGTGCGCTGATCGCTATGGCGATCGCGCACAAACCAAAATTGCTCATCGCCGACGAGCCGACCAGCGCGCTTGATGCCAGTTTGCGGACCGAAATCATGTTGCTGCTGGATTCGCTGCGGCGCGAAGACGGGTTGGCCCTGCTGCTGGTCAGTCACGATCTCGCGGCTGTTGCCGGGCATGCTGATCAGCTCGTTATGCTGCGGGATGGGCAAGTGGAGGAAAGCGGCCCGGCAGACCGACTGCTGGCCACGCCGCAAAGCGCTTATGGCCGCGATCTTGTCGCGGCAACGCCCAAACTGACAGATCCTCCGCCAAACCTGCCCGAAACAGGCGCGCGCCTTATGGCCGCCGAGAATATCCATGTGTCCTTTCCGCGGCCGGGCTGGAGACGGGAACGGCTCCGGGCTGTCGCCGACGCATCGCTTACTCTGCATGAAGGCGAGGCACTGGCGCTGGTCGGCGGCTCGGGGTCAGGCAAGTCGACACTAGCGCGCGCAATCGCGCGGCTCGGGCCAAAGGATGCGGGGCTGGTGCGCTGGCGCGGAGAAACGCTGCCCGAACGCAAACATATGTCCCGCCGCCATCGCAGCCTGATCCAGCCGGTTTTTCAGGACCCCACGGCAAGCCTTGACCCGCAATGGCGAGTTTCCGACATCATCGCCGAACCGCTCCGCCATCTGCGTCCGGACCTTGCGGAACCGGCGCGTGCCGGACTCGTGAGACAGGTTTTGCAGGAAGTTGATCTACCCGACGATTTTGCGAACCGCTTTCCGCGCGAACTGTCCGGCGGACAAGCGCAGAGAGTTGCCATTGCGAGAGCGTTGGTGAGCGAGCCCGAGATGCTACTCCTCGACGAAGCGACATCGGCGCTCGACGTTCTAGTCGCTGGCCGGGTGCTGGATCTGCTAGAAAGGCTTCAGCATGAGCGCAATCTGGCACTCCTTTTCATCACCCATGATCTCGCTGTCGCCAAAAGGCTCTGCCATCGGATCGCCGTGATGGAAGCTGGGGAAATAATAGAAGAAGGGTCGACGCAGCAGATTATCGCGGCGCCGACCCATCCGGTAACTCAAAAACTTATCGCTGCTTCGCGCGCTTAGAAGCTCACGCCGAGCGTACCGACGACAGCGCCGTCCGTGCCCGGACCGTCAACGGACGTCGAAACATAAGCAACGCCGACAGACAGCATGCCGAACACGGCTTCTGCGCTCAGGCCCCAATCCCAATAGTCACCGTCCGGATCAACCGAGAGACTGCCGTCGGTATAGCCAAGGTGACCGCCTACAGAGATAGGCGTCCCGGGAATGCCGATATCGACACCGGAATAAACGTAAAGATTGTCGTCATTGCCAATCGAACTCTGGCTTGGCGCCCATGCAACGCCGGTTGTGATTTCTGCTGGGCCGATTGCATAGCTCAGCGACGCATAAGGCTCGACATAGTCCGCATTGCCAACATTTCCGTTCGGATAGAGATAGGCTAGCACGCCAACGTCGAGGCTCAAACCTGATGAGATCTCACCGGACCAGCCGGCATAGATATCAAGCTCCGTGTGACCGAAAACCGGGCTATCCTCAATCGAGGAGCCCCATGTGCCGATATAAAAGCCGCTGTCATGTTCGAGGTCGATACCACCTTGAATAGCGATGTCTTCGTCCGAGAAGGAAACGCCGCGGAACCGGTAATCGGTGACGATTGCTGCATTGCCAGAGACGTTGAAGCCGCCGCCAAGCTCTTCGGCATGGGCCGGTGCGGCGAATGCGGTGGAGACCAAAAGAGCGAGGCCGAGAATGGAGGTGCGCATGTTATATGTCCTTTTATCGTTCGAATACCGTCATATTCGTCCCTGCGCACCCTTCGCTCTCTGTCCTTAAAAAGGCGGACCGATTGGGCAATTGCTTATGAACATGCATATGTTCGCAGTTGCACACAATGATATTTCAAAGAATCGCGAAGAAAAGATCGAGAATGTTGCTGCACTGCAACATAATTGATACGCCGTAGTGAACTTAGCCAAATATTAGAAGCTTTGCGCGACTATACGACCCGCGATGAAGAGAGCTTTGCAATGACCGTTCAAAACCCGATAGCTGCGCAAGATACCGCCACATCCGAACTGGACCAGATTCCACAGCTCTATGCGGTGCTTTCAATCGTCGAACAGATGGTGCCGCCGGGAACCGAATTAACCGACATCCCCGACGAGATGGCTTTGTGCCACGCGTTTGATCAAACATCCGGAATTGCAAAAATTGGTTTTCACGGAGTCGCCAGTGAAACCGTTATCGCCGCAACAGTTGGCGCGCGTGCATTGCTCGGCAAGGATTCAGATGCATCGGCCGCAGCAGAAGAGCTGGCGCGTCACCTGCGCCAGCGGATATTTCAGCTCGGCAAATTTGTCGGGCTCTAGCCGGAACCCGGCTTTGGCCGTGCGACGGACTCGGACGCGACAATATCGTCACCGCCCAGCGCCATCGGTTTGCCTTCCGGCCATTCCTTGATGTGCAGGTCACGCTGTGGAAACGGAATTTCAATCCCATTCTCTTTGAATTTCCACCAGATTCGATTGAGAATTTCGGAGCGAACATTGGAGACCCCCTCTTCAGGGTCCTTGATCCAGACGCGCACATCAAAATTCACGGACGAATCGCCAAACTCGAATAGCAGCGTTTTGGGCTTCGGACTTTTGAGAACCCGCGGGGCATCGAGAGCCGCTTCTACCATCAACTCCTGCGCCAGTCGGATGTCGCAATTATAAGATACACCAACCTCGATATGGACGCGGACTTCAAGGCTTGAATAGGACCAGTTCTCGACCTCTTCCGTCATCAGGTTTTCATTCGGAATCAGATGTTCTTTGCCATCACGCGTGATGATCGAAACGGCGCGAACACCGATCTTGTTTACCCAGCCGAAGCTTTCCCCAACCGCGATCACATCGCCCGGCTTTATTGACCGATCCATCAGCAGAATGATCCCGGCGATCAGGTTGCCGACCGTCTTCTGCATACCGAAACCGACGGCAAGGCCCAATGCGCCGGAGAAGAAGGCCAGCGCCGTAAGGTCGATACCGAGAATGTCGATGCCGACGAAGAAGGCTGCCGCCATGATGACGACGGTTGCGAGCTTGTCGACCAGCAGTTTCTGGGCAGGGTCCATGCCACTGGAATGCTGGATCGTATGGCTGATGATCCGCCGCGTTATGCGCACGACGGCAAACAGAGCCAAGCCGGTGACGACAATGCCCAGGATCGTCAGCAACGAAATGCGAGTATCGCCGACGGTTACGCCAATCCGGTCGAAGACGAGCGAAACCCGTTCGAGACCGCCAACCGCATTGCTGAGGATGATCCCGAATGTAAACACTCCGGCCGTCATCGAAATCCAACGCGAAAAACTGACAGCTCTTGCAATGTGCCAGACCAGATAACCGGCACACAGGCCCCATCCGGCGCCGATTACCAGATCAGTATAGGTCCACCAGTCCATGGAGAAAAAGGCAATCGCGAGAACTATCGATACCGTGAAGTGATAAACGATGCGCAACATACGCGCGCTAAGGCCTTCAGCACGATCACCGACAGTCTTGTCCCAAACTCCGATAAGATGGTGCCCGGCCCAACGGCTCACGATCCAGCCGATCGCCATGCCAATGCCAACAAAGAACAGACCTATCGCAACCGCTAGCCAGTTGAGATCGTCTGGCAACGGGACCCCGATGCGGGTCAGAAGTGCGATTACCTCTTGCATGCCGCCTTCTCGTATCTTTCCAGACCCTTCGCAAGGTCTGCTATCAGATCATCCGGGTCTTCCAGGCCGATATTGAGGCGGATTACCGGCCCCTCGCTCCGCCATTCGGTTGCCGTGCGATCAGGCGCAGGGTCGACCGGCAGGGCAAGGCTTTCAAAGCCGCCCCAGCTATAGCCGATACCGAATAACTCCAACCCGTCGATAAATGCGGCGACAGCAGCGTCATCCCCGCCATCCATGATGAAAGAGAAGAGTCCGGACGAACCGGAAAAATCCCGCTGCCAGATGGCATGGCCCGGGCAATCCGGTAGCGCGGGGTGCAACACTTTGCTGACCTGTGGTTGTTCGGAAAGCCAGTCTGCAATTTTGAGACCTGCCTCCTGATGTTGGCGCATCCGAACATCCAGGGTGCGCAGACCGCGCAGCGCCAGATAGGCATCGTCCGGCGAAACCACTTGGCCCAATTGCTGCGATGTTCGCCGCACACGCTGCCAATATTTCTCGTGACAGGTGACTGAACCGAGCATCACATCGCTGTGCCCGACGATATATTTGGTGCCGGCAAGGATCGTGATATCGACGCCCTGTTCAATCCCGTGAAAGAAGTAGGAAGCGGCCCAGGTATTATCGAGCAGGGTTGTAACGCCCCGCTCTTTCGCGGCGGCGCAGATCGCAGGCACATCTTGTATCTCGAAAGTCAGACTGCCCGGGCTTTCCATCATGATTGCGCGGGTTCGCTCGCAGATCAGATCGGCAATACCGGCACCGATCAGCGGGTCATAATAGCGCGTCTCCACGCCCCATTTCTTCAGGAACGCCTCGGCATAGCTTCGGGTCGGGTCGTAGCTGCTGTCCACCATCAACAGCACATCGCCGGGCCTGAGAACGGCCAATAGCGCGCAGGCAATCGCCGAAACGCCTGATGGGAACAGCATCGTCCCATGTGCACCCGGCTCCATTTCGGTCAGTGCTTCGGCAAGGGCCCATTGTGTCGGCGATCCGCGCCGGCCGTAGAAAAAGCGGCCATCTTCGTTACTGGCCTTGCCAGCCCGAAGATCGGCAACCGAGTCATAGAGATGGGTGCTCGCACGCCAGACCGGCGGATTGACAACCGCCCCCGTCCATTCCTTGCGCCGACCGCCCGTTACAAGGCGGGTCGCGGGCTTCTTATCCGACCCGCCGCCGCTCACGCGGCTCCGGTCGCTTTTTCAGTATCAGCCTGGCTGCCCCATTCGGCCCAGCTACCATCATAGAGCGCCACATCATTCTTGCCGAGCAATCTGGCGCCAAAGAGCAGCACAGCGGCGGTTGTCCCGCCGCCGCAGGTCGTAACCATCGGCTTACCAAGATCGACACCAGCCGCCGTAAAGGCTGCCTTCAAATCGTCGCCTTGCTTCCATGAGCCATCATCATTGAAGAGACTGGTATGCGGAACATTTTTGGAGCCTGGAATATGGCCAGCCTCCACACCGGGCCGAGGTTCGGGACCTTCGCCCTTGAAACGCGCCTCGGGGCGGGCATCAACGATTTCGCTATCATCCGAACCGGCCAATGTCTTCATCGCGGCAAGATCGCGAACCGAACTGTCATCATGGAACGGCGTGAAATGCCGGTGACGAACCTGCTGCTTGCCCTGCTCAACGGCGTTGCCTTCCAATTTCCACTTGGCGAGGCCGCCATCCAGAACAGCGACATTATGCGCGCCGAACACATCCTTGGTCATCCACCAAGCCCGTGCAGCGCTGTGCAGCGGCGAATTGTCATAAATCACGATGCGGCTGCCATCGCCTATACCCAGCGATTGCATCCGGCTTGCGAATTTTTCTGCAGGAGGCAGCATCCCCGGGATTGCATGCGACGTATCGCGCACTTCTTCCAGATCCATAAACACCGCGCCGGGAATATGCTCAAAGCCATATTCGGCCTTCGCATCGCGCCCTGCATCGGGAAGGAACTGCGTCGCATCGATGATGTGCAGATCGCTGGCTCCCATTTCTCCGGCGAGCCATTCGGTCGAGACGAGCATTTCCATGTTCAGCTAATTCCTGCTTGGGTTTCGATTCTCCCAATCCTTAGCTTTGGCAGGCGGCCTAGTCGAGGAATTACGCACCACGTTGACGTAGTGCCGTCTCATGACAGCGTCATCTGACAAGCGGATCATCTGCCGCGAATGAAAGCGCGAATATCCTGTGTCAGCTGGGTCAGCTCCGGCTCATTCACATACATCATGTGGCCGGCGCCATAATAACGAAAATGGATGCGTTCGGTAGGCATACCGGTCCGCGACAGCGCATATTCAGCGCCGAAAAAGGGTGTCGCGAAATCATAATAGCCTTGCGCGACAAAGACCTGCAAACCGCTATTTTCTCTCATGGCGCGGCCGATATAGGGAGCAACGCTGCGATAATAGGTGCTGTCCCTGCCGCCCCGACTCAAATCCCAATCCCATTCGCTAACGCCTCCGATCGTCACATATTGACGATCCGGATTGAAGCCGAGTGTTTCGCGGACATGGCTGTTGAGCGCCGCCGTATAGCTCGCATCGATGCCGTAAAAGCTTGGATCATTGTCCGGCGTTTCGCCGGCACTGTCATAATCGCGGCCCGTATAACGGGAATCCAATCGACCCACCGTCAGCCCCTGATCACGCAGCAGCTCTTTGTAATAACGGCGCGGGGAGACACGGAGATCTGCCTGATCGAGATAGGTTTCCGACAGGCCAGTGAAATAGGCGAGACGGCGGCGAATATCGGCACGTGCATCGGCTTGCAGATCGCTGCCCCGAATCAGTGCCGTCAGATAATCTCCTCTGGCAAATTCGCGCGCTGCGGCGACATGGCTTTCAAGATTGCTGACGTCTGCCGGTGCACGGTTATGATAAAAGGCCGTCGCAGCCATGGTTGGCAGATGCAGGACATAGGGCATCTCGTTGCCGGGAACTTCAGCCTGAGCGCCAAAGTCCAGAATCGTCGAAATCAGAAGCAGGCCGTTAAATGCGACATCGTTGAAGCGGCCTTCGAGTTCATTGACGACGGCGGCTGTCCGGGTCGTGCCATAGCTTTCCCCGCCCAAGTATTTGGGCGAATTCCAGCGATTATTCTCCGAAAGCCAACGCCGGATAAATGTGCCAATTGACCGAGCGTCAGCATCAACGCCCCAAAATTCTGTCGGCTCCGTGCCACCAAGGGCAGTGCTGAAGCCCGTACCGACCGGATCAATGAAAACGATATCGGTAACGTCGAGTAGGCTGTCCGGATTGTCGATCACACGATAGGGCGGCGCTCCGTCATCCGTGCCGTTTGAAGGAATGGCAACGCGGCGCGGCCCGAATGCGCCCATATGCAACCATAATGACCCCGAACCGGGACCTCCATTGAACAGGAAGGTGATGGGCCGTGAGGCATTTCCACCATCCCGAATGTAGGCGATCGAGAAAATCCGGGCGTTGGGATTGCCATCATCGTCCGTCAGATAGGTCTCCCCCGCCGTTGCCGTATAATTGACCGACTGGCCGCCAAATGTGCCACGGTGCCGGGTAACCGAAACAACGGGATCGGGGATTTCTGCAGCGGCGTGAGTGGCGCTATCTTCTGCAGCGCCGCGAGCGGAGCTATCTTCTGCATGCTGTGCGAGTGCCGGTGCCATGGCCAGTATCGCAAAACTCGCCACAATCGATCGGAAAATCATTCGCCGTCCCCCTCGGAATTTCTGCCAATCTATTGCATGCAGCGCCGATGCCGACAAGCGGATGAAGCCCGCCAACGGACAGGCGGGAATGCCCGGGTCAGGCCGTTTTGACGCTCAACATCCGGCAGCCAATTGCGCCAAATTGTCCAAAACCTCGTTCCAGCCAAAAAGGCTGCATTTTCGGAGTTGGCGGCTCCAATTCGCGGCCGACCAGCATCACCGCATGCATTTCATGCAGCACATCATCGCTATCCCGGTAACAGGGGAACATATCGACGATTGGCACCAGCATCGGTTTGCCATCTGACTGGAGCGGTTTGAATGTTTGCGGGTCGAGGCAAATTTCGGCGGTATGGGTATAAGATCCACCGGCCTCTAGCATATCCAGCGAGACACAAGGCGGTTCGGCTTCTGCAGCCCCCTCCATCGCTGCGTCATCAGCGCAGCGCATCCCCAGCCGGACCACGATATCGCGCAACGGCTCATCGCTAATATTTGCAAGCAACAGCCGATAACTGAGTGTAAGCCCGAGCGTTGACAGGCGCGCGGTCAAAGGCTGGAAATCGAGCTCAATACGAGACGGTGCGTCTGCAGCAGGCGCCGTGGGAGCAGCGGCTAAGGCCGGCGTTGGTGCCTTGGGAGCTGGAGGAGCGGGAGCGGGGATCGGATCGGGGTCGGCCTTCGGTTCAGCTTTTCTCCGAACCAGAGGCGCGGGCTCCAGTGCTTCCACTTCATCGGCGGGTTGCCGCTTGCGAACTATCCGGATCACAGCTGCAAGACCGACAAGCGCAAGCAGCCCGCCCAGCCAGACCCACCATGCGACACCGCCCCGATCGGCTTGCGTGTCGGCAACTGGCTCGGGGATCGTTTCGGCCTGTTCCAGTACAGGTGCCTGATCAGCGATTTGGGGACGCGGAGTATCAGCAAGAGTTCTTGAATCGGCGCTTGGCGTGCCTGCTGGAGGCCGCGAAACGGGGACTCTGGCTTGCAGGGCATGGTCCGGTGCGCTTTGCGGCCTGCTCACTATTACCGCAGGCGCTGCACCGGGCTGACGCGACGGCACGGCCGAGCCCGTGCCGGTTGCAGAGGGGGCTGGAAGTGGAGTCGCACCCTGGCCGAGCAATCGCGGAGATGAAATGCCGGGCGCGCGCGGCCCCTGTACATCGGGCTGAGGTTGTTCGCGAACTTCGCCGGGAGGCAAGTTGAATGCGGGCGGACGCTGCGGCTGCGTGGATGGCGCGGTATCAGCCTCTGTTTCAGACTCTTGTGCAGAGACAGGGGCAAACGGCGCTGCGAACGCCACGAAAATCCCAATTACAAAAACCACATTACGCCGCACTGTTGCCTGCCCTATTCTGCCCCGGGACTCGATACCGCGTTAGTCCAACGCCGCGCCAGCTTAATCGTCAGTGAACCGTATGCCGGGAATGACATCAACTGCCAAATCGACTAGATGAGCGTCATGGAAGCCAAGCATCTCGGTAAGAGTTCATCTCTGCCATCGTCTCCTGAAGACGCATCGCTCGATTATGTTGCCAATCCCCGTGCGGGAGAGCTGTATCTTGTGCGCTTCGCCGCGCCGGAATTCACATCGCTTTGCCCGGTAACCGGCCAACCCGATTTCGCCCATCTCGTGATCGATTACGCGCCAAGCGAAACGATTGTTGAGAGTAAATCTTTAAAACTGTTTCTCGGAAGCTTCCGTAACCATCAGGCATTCCACGAAGATTGCACTGTAGGCATAGGGAAGCGCCTGTTCGAAGAGATGCAGCCGCAATGGCTACGCATCGGCGGGTACTGGTATCCGCGCGGCGGCATTCCCATTGATGTGTTCTGGCAATCTGGCGCGCCGCCTGAGGGGCTGTGGTTGCCTGACCAGGGCGTCGCCCCATATCGCGGACGTGGCTAGACCGACCATCGCGGAGACATTTCAATGACGCATATCCTGTACGGTGCGCCAGCATCTTTATTCTCCGGCAAAGCGCGATCCTATCTCGACTGGAAACAGATCGACTATCGCGAACTACCGCCATCGCCAGAGGTCATGCAGGAGGTTATCATTCCGGCCGTCGGTTATCCCGTCGTTCCAATTGTTCAGAAAGACGATGGCACGGTAATCCAGGATACGACCAGCATCATCGATCATTTCGAGGCCGAAGTTGGGGGCCCGTCTGTTTACCCAGACACGCCAGTTCAGAAACTCGTGGCTCTGTTGTTCGAGCTCTATGGTGATGAGTGGCTTGTCATCCCGGCCATGCATTATCGCTGGCACTATAATGAGGAATGGATTTACGGCGAGTTTGGCAGATCCAGACTGCCGGACGGCAGCGATGAGGAACAGGTCAAAATTGGCCGCGAAACCGGCGAGCGATTCAAAGGGTTCGTCCCGATGCTCGGCATCAACGATGCCACCATTCCTGCTATCGAAAAGAGCTATGAAGCGCTGCTGGCGGATCTCGATGCCCATTTTGAGGCACATGATTACCTGCTCGGTACACGGCCATCGATTGGTGATTATGGGCTGATCGGGCCGCTTTACGCCCATCTTTATCGCGATCCCGAATCCGGCAAGCTCATGAAGCGTCTCGCGCCCAATGTCGCGGTATGGGTTGAGCGAATGATGGACGCGGCAACGCCGCTTTCCGGCGATTTCCTAGAGGATGACGCGATACCGGAAACATTGCTGCCCGTTCTGCGGCGCATCATGGAAGAGCAGCTTCCACACCTCCAGGCTGTCGCGAAACTTTATGCCGCTTGGGCCGAAGCCAATACAGGTGCGGAAATACCGCGTGCCATCGGCATGGCACCCTATCGGGTGGAGGATGTCGGCAGCGAGCGCTTTGCTTCGCCCTTCTCCCTTTGGATGCTCCAGCGATCTTTGGATTTCTATCGATCATTGGACGGCACGGACAAGGTCGCCGCAGACGCTCTTCTCGACAGTGTCGGCGGATCGGCGATCCGGAATTTTGCACCGTTCGCCCGTATTCACTTCGATAATGGAACGATGAGCCAGTCGTAGCGGTTGATCTCCTTCATTTACCCGACCATCGCTTTACTGACACAGTTGTAAGCTATACAATGTTGTAACGCGTAACCGAGTATCCAAAAACCGTGACAGATATTGCCCTTCCCCGCCACGAGCATTCCATTGCCGTCGATGCGCAAGACATTGATTTCATGGGCCATGTGAACAATGCCAATTACCTGAATTGGGTGCAGGACGCAGTCCTTGCCCATTGGCAAAAAATCGCTCCTCCTCATGCGGTTGCGGCGCATCTCTGGGTCGCGCTCAAGCATGAAATCACCTATCGCAAGCCCGCCTTTCTGAACGACGCGGTTATCGCCTCGGTCGTTGTCGAAAAGGTGCAGGGCGCGAGCGCCTTTTATGACACCGTCATCAAGCGCGGCGAGGAAGTGCTGGCCGAGGTTAAGTCTCGCTGGTGCTGCATTGACGCCGAAACGCTGCGCCCCGCCCGCATCGCGGAAGAGGTTGCGGCGTTGTTCCTGCCCGAAAAAGCCAAGCGCTAACTAGCGCAGCAGCCCGCCCAGCACACCGCGGACAAACCGGCCCACGCCGGGAATACCCACAGCGTTGCCGATCTCATTCCCGATAGTGCTACCCGCTGCACTTGCTGCTGAAGCCGTCGGATTGGCGCGGCTGGTGCGTCCCGACATTCTACGGCCCAAAGCTGCGCCCGCCGATGCGGCGGCTGCGCCAGCCGCAGCTCGGCTAACCCGTGCCCAGAGCGACTTACTCTTGCGCGGTCGCGCACGCACAGCCTCTTCGCCCTGTTCTTCGACTTCCTTGGCGGTTTCGGCGGCATCCAGCGCCTTTTGCTCTAATACTTCGGCAGCGGATTCGCGGTCGACTCGCTCGTCATAGGCATCGCCGATCGGCGAAGCCGCGCGGATCGCCGCGCGCTCACCGGTCGAAATCGGCCCCATTCGCGAATAAGGCGGGCGGATCAGCGTCCGTTCAACGGGAGATGGTGCGCCGTCTTCCATCAAAGTCGAAACCAGCGCCTCGCCGACCTTAAGCTCGGTAATCGCTGTTTCGACATCAAGACCGGGATTGATCCGGAATGTTTCAGAGGCAGCTTTGATCGCTCGCTTGTCGCGCGGAGTAAAGGCGCGCAGCGCGTGTTGAATGCGATTGCCGAGCTGGCCGCCAACCTTCTCCGGAATATCGATGGGGTTTTGCGTGATGAAATACACGCCGATCCCTTTTGAACGGATCAGCCGGACAACCTGTTCAATTTTATCCTCGAGTGCGTCTGGCGCGTCATCAAACAGCAGATGCGCCTCATCAAAGAAGAATACGAGCTTGGGCTTGTCGGGATCGCCAACCTCGGGGAGTGCCTCGAAAAGCTCGCTCATCAGCCAGAGCAGGAACGTCGCATATAATTTCGGATTTTCCATCAGCTTGTCGGCCATAAGGATGTTCACGAAGCCGCGCCCCTGATCGTCGCTGCGGAAAAAATCATCGATATCGAGGGCTGGCTCCCCGAAAAACTCAGCCGCGCTCTGATTGTCGAGCTGGAGCAATTTTCGCTGGATCGCGCCGACGCTTTGCCGCGATACATTGCCATATTGGGCAGACAATTCCTTCGCATGCTGAGACGTCGCGACCATCATGGCCTGCAAATCTTCCAGATCGAGCAGCAACATGCCTTCGTCATCGGCATAGCGAAACGCAATCTCGAGCACGCCCTGCTGCGCATCGGACAGATCCATCAGCCGCCCAAGCAGAAGCGGCCCCATCTCGCTGATCGTGGTGCGGATCGGATGGCCTTTTTCGCCGTACAGATCCCAAAATATCGTCGGACTATCGGCATAGCGATAGTCTTCGAGGCCGATTTTCTCGGCCCGCTCGATCAGCTTGTCATGATGTTTGAAACTTTCACTGCCCGGCATAGCTACGCCAGACAGATCACCTTTGACATCAGCCACGAACACCGGAACGCCGGCATTGGAAAAACTCTCGCAAAGGCCCTGCACTGTCACCGTCTTGCCGGTACCCGTCGCACCCGCGATCAATCCATGCCGGTTCGCCCGGGAAAGATTGAGAAACTGCTTTTCGCCGCCGCCCTTGCCAAGAAATATGCCTGCTGATTCACTCATCGTTACGCCCCTTAATGTCTTTGAAGGAACGATAGACGGCCAGATTGGTGATGCAAACCGCCAATCCCCAACGCTATGACGCCCCTGCCCGCCCAATCGCAGACAAGGGCATCACGCTTAATCGAGGATGTCGACGCCCACATAAAGCGGAACGGAATTTCCACGCTGCCGCAGCAGGAGAACCGAGCTGCGCCCGGCCCGCTGGGCACTGGAAATTACGCGAACCGCATCAGAAGGCTGCAGGGTTGCTGTGCGATTAATCGACAGAACCAAGTCACCGCGGCGGATACCTTTTTGTGCAGCATCGCTTGATGGATCGACTTGATTCACCACCAATCCGCGTACGCCGCTTGGAATGCCGACCTGGCGGGCGATTTGCGGAGTCAGCGTCTGGAAGCCGATACCGATGGCCTCCATCGTGGCCTCCGCTTCATCACTACGCGGATCTTCTTTGCTGGGCTCCTGCAAGCCTTCATCCTCTTGCTGACCCTGCTGTGCCCGCGCGAGAAGTTCCTCATCGGTCGGGCGTTCACCCATCGTCGCGGTAACGCGAATACGCTCGCCATCGCGGATAAGGGTGATCGGAACACGTTCGCCGACGGGAAGGTTGGCAACGATATAGGAGAGCGTCTCGTCGGGCGTAACTTCCCGGCCGTTGACGTTTACAATCACATCGCCCTGCCTAATACCAGCGCTTTCGGCTGCTTCACCGGGTTCAATCCGAGCAACGATCTCACCGCGATTATGCGGCAAACCGAGAGAATCGGCGATATCATCACCCAATGGCTGGATGGAAACACCCAGATAGCCGCGCTGGACCCGCTCGCCGCGCATAAGCGTCTGCACGATCGGCCAGGCTTCGGATGCAGGGATCGCAAAACCGATGCCCACATTGCCGCCCGTGGGCGAGAAAATAGCACTGTTGATGCCGACGACGTTGCCAGAAAGATCGAACATGGGGCCGCCGGAATTGCCCTGATTGATCGAGGCATCGGTCTGGATGTAGCGGTCATACGCGCCGCCCTGACCGATTGTCCGCTGGAGCGCGGAAACGATACCGGCAGTAACCGTACCGCCAAGCCCGAACGGATTGCCGATAGCAAGCACCCAGTCACCCACGCGCAATTCGTCCGAATTCCCAAAATGCACAAAGGGCAGGTTGTCACCGTCGATCTTCAGAACGGCGAGGTCGGACGCCGGATCACGGCCAACGATCCGCGCTTCATATTCTGTGCGGTCGGAAAGGGTCACGGTAATCGTATCCACGGGATCGGTTCCCAGCTGGCCATTGCGGCCGCGAGACGAAATCACATGATTGTTGGTCACCACATAACCATCGGCTGAAATGATGAAACCCGAGCCCAGCGAGGTTGCTTCGCGAGTTATCGGGCCTTCATTGCCGCGCTGCCCGAACTGGCGGAAAAAATCATCGAAGGGGCTGCCAGCAAATGGATTACGGCTTTGTTGCCCCTGCACTTCAATCGTCTGGGTTGTTGAAATATTGACGACAGAGGGTGCGAGCCGCTCCGTCAGATCAGCAAAACTGCTCGGCGCACTCGCCTGCGGCATAGCTGCGGGAGCGTTCTGGGCAACTTGCGCGCCAACGGGCTGCTGCAACGTCAACGTTGCTGCTGTGCCTCCAGCAAGTAGAATTCCTGTGATCGCATAAGCGTAACGCACGGCCATAATTCTCCAATCTCTTCAACTTAATCCGGTTACGACACCTGTCTGTTAGCTGCGGAATAGCGCCTTAACACACATTGAACATAGGGGGTCATAATGCCGTTGGTCGATTAGTTAGCGCTGTCCACGGAATTGGCGCAGATATTCGTTGTCCGGAGACATCACGATCGCTGCTTCGCCCTGATCGGCATTGTTACCGGTTACGCCGAAAGTTGACCGGTAAGATATCATCGCCCGATAGAAATCGTAGAAATCAGGATCTGCTCCAAACGCTTCTGCGTATGTTCGAGCGGCTTCTGCTTCGGCTTCTGCCCGGATGATCTGGGCTTGTTTCGCACCTTGGGCGCGAATGGTCAGAGCTTCCTGCCGACGCGCAGACCGCATTCGCTCATAGGCCGATTCCAATGGCTGTCCCTCAGGCAGATCCGCACGCTTGATCCGCACATCGACAATCTCTGCGCCATATTGGCGGGCCGCAAGGTTCAGGCTCTCCTGGATATTGTCCATCACCTGACCGCGTTCGGGACTGAGTAACGCGGCGAAAGGCCGCCGGCCAAGTTCGTTTCTCAGCGATGAGGCGAGAATCGGCCTCAAAGCCTCACTCACCCGTTCTTCGGTCCGGGCGGAGATATACATCTGCAATGGATCGACAATGCGATACCGGGCAAAAGCATCGACCTGAAGCCGCAATTGATCGGTCGACAGCACTTGCTGGCGCTCCATCTCGACATTCTGGATACGGCGATCGATCCATACGACCTGTTCCACAAACGGAATATGCGCCATCAACCCGGCACTGCCTGAACCAAAGGGAACCCCCGGCTCATAGCGATTGACGATCCGGTCCGGCTGACCAAAGCGTACAATGACCGCCTGACGGGTTTCGGGGACGATCGATAACGTACTAAAAATGCCGACAAGAACGACAACCGCTAGAATGCCATAGGCAATCGGATTACGCGCTACCCTGCTCACGATGCTCATGGTGTCTCTCCCGTCTGGGGCGCGGGCGTCGCCTGTTGGCGGGCCTGGCGTTGCACCTCCTGCAAAGGAAGATAAGTCGTTACGCCGTCATTTTCGACAATCGTGATATTCACGCGGCCTAGGACCTGTTCCATCGTTTCATAATACATGCGTCGCCGCGTCACTTCAGGTGCCAGCCGATATTCTTCATATACCCGCGTAAATGCAGCCGCTTCACCTTGCGCTTGCGCCGTCAACTGCTGGGCGAAGGCCCGGGCATCGTTGAGATAGGTTTGCGCGGTTTGCTGCGCAGCCGACACTTCGCGGAATGCTTCTTCCACAGCGGCTGGCGGATCGGCTTCCTCGATAGCGACACCCTGAACGAGTACGCCAGCGCCATAGCCGTCGAGCAATTCCTGCATCAGCACCTGAACCCGCTGCTCGGCCTCGGCGCGTCCGGACCCGATGGCTTCATCAAGCGTGATCCGCGCCATAACTGCGCGCATGGCGCTTTCGGCCACTTCACGGATTGTCGTGTCAGGGTCAGAGATTTGGAACAGATAATTCTGCGGTTCCTTGATGTTCCAGCGAATCTGATAGGCGAGATCGACAATATTCTGATCGCCGGTCAGCACGCGATTTTCCGCATTTTCACCGCCGCCGCCAATATCGATAGTCCGAATATTGTCGACATCGATAACCTGCACCCGGTCGATAGGCGCAGGCCAAGAGAGGCTAACACCAGGCTCAAAAGTGCCTTGATAGTTGCCGAACCGGGTCAAAACGCCTCGTTCTTGCGGGCCGATCAGATGGAAGGATGTGAAAAAGAGCCAAAGCAGGACGAGAATGATAATCGCCCAGAACCAGATCGGCCTACCGCCAAAGGTTGGCAGGTTGGGACCTCGTCCGTCGCTTCCGCCCCATTGGCTGCGGCCGCGCTTCAACAGATCATCAAGCGCCGTTGGGCCAGTCTGGCCGCCCGATGGTCTTTTACGAGGTGGCTGGGACCAGGGGTTTTTGGGACCATCATCGTCTCCGCCACCGCCCGAGCTATTACCGTTCGATCCGCCGCTACCACGGCCACCCCAAGGGCCGCGGCCCTCGCTATTGAAAATTGCGCCAAGTCTGGCACCTAAACCGGTTAAAACGCTCATAGCTCTCTTTATAGGAACCCTTTCAGGGAAAAACAGTGTCATTTGCCCAGTTGCTCCCTATTTGATCAAGATGACTGAAATAAATGATCAACTTTCCGCCGCTCTTAACGCCATCGCAGACCCGATTTCGGGTAAGGGGCTGGTCGATTCGGGGCGAGCGCCCGCTCCGCGATTTACCGATGGCATTGCAAGCGTCATCCTCGACGTAACCGATATAAATGAGGACAAGCGCGCGCTAATCGAGGTCGATATCAATCGCGCACTCGATGCGATCGACGGCGTTGACACCGTCCGGGTGGCAATGACAAGCAAGCGCACGACCCGGCGGATTATTGCTGTCGGCTCGGGCAAAGGGGGTGTCGGGAAATCGACGCTCTCGGCCAATTTGGCCATTGCGATGGCGCGGCGCGGGCTGCGCGTTGGCCTGATCGACGCTGATATTTGTGGCCCATCCCAACCCCGCTTGCTTGGCGCAGAGGATCGAAAACCAACGGCGAACGAGCATAAGAAGCTCATCCCGGTCAAAACAGATTTTGGCATCTCAATGCTGAGCATGGGCCAACTCGTCAAACCCGGACAGGCCATTGCATGGCGCGGCCCCATGGCGGGAAATGCGCTTGGCCAATTGATCGACGCTGAATGGGGAGACACCGAAACGCTGATCATCGATCTGCCGCCGGGCACCGGTGATGTGCAGTTGACGATGGTGCAGAAATACAAGCCCGCCGGGGCGCTGATCGTATCGACCCCGCAAGATCTAGCGCTCATTGATGCACGGCGCGCGATCCATCTGTTCACCGAAGCCGATGTGCCGATTATAGGTCTGGTGGAAAATATGGCGGGTTATGAATGCCCGGAATGCGGCGCGGTTTCCGATCCCTTTGGTTCCGGGGGTGCAGAGGCAGCCGCCAAAGAGCTCGGCTATGACTTCTTCGGCCGGATCCCGCTCGATATGGAAATTCGCCTTGCTTCGGATAATGGTGTTCCGCCTGCCGCGAGCAATGGCAAAAATGCAGACGCATTCAATGCTATCGCCGGGAAACTCACCGACTGGATGGATCAACAAGGATAGCTGGTCATTCCAAAACCAAGGAGATGTTCATGCCATTGACGAGCGATGAAGACCTCAAAATCCTGCTGACCGAAACCAAAACCAGTGCGATGATCGGAGCGTCACCCAATCCTGAGCGCGCCAGCAATCATGTATTGGAATTTCTGCTTCACAAGGGCTTCAAGGTGATCCCTGTAAATCCCGGTCATGCTGGTAAGCAGATCCATGGAGCAACTGTCGTAGGCGCGCTCTCGGACATCGATGAACCGATCGACATGGTCGATATATTCCGGAACAGCGAAGCCGCTGGTGACGCGGTCGATCAGGCGATTGCCGCTGGCGCAAAATCGGTCTGGATGCAGCTTGGCGTGATCAACGAAGCGGCGGCCGGGCGGGCGGAAGCGGCTGGCCTAAAAGTCGTTATGGATAAATGCCCGGCACAGGAAATGCCGCGGCTCGGCCTGTAGAACGAATTAGCGGACGGAGAGTTTTTCGGCTCGCTCGCGCAGCAATTCAACGGCAGCCGCATGGATACCCGGAGCGGTAACCAGCACCCCGAAGGCCTCCGCAGCATGGGTGTTGAACATCAAAGGCACGCCCAGCGCATCGGTAACCGTCGCCCCGGCCTCGCTCGCTATCAGGGCCGCCGCGCCGACATCCCATTCATGACCCCAGCGCAGTGTGGCGACCAGATCGGCCTCTCCCGCTGCAACCATCGCGATCCGTAGCGCGATAGAATTGGGCTGATCGACCGAGACGAGATCCGAATCCTTCGGCAGATTAGTGAAAGGAATGCGCGCGCCGGAAAGCTCGGTGCGATCACTCACATTTATCGGCAAGCCGTTCCGCGTTGCGCCCTCACCGGCGCTCGCCATCCAACGTTCATTCCGCGCGGGAGCCTCAAGCACACCGAAAATGGGCTGGCCATCCTCGATCAGCGCTACCGACACACACCAACCGGTCCGTTCCCGGATAAAATCGCGTGTTCCGTCTATCGGATCGACGACCCAAACCCGCGATTTTCCCAATCGCGCTGCGGTATCGGTTGTTTCTTCGGACAAATAGCCAGCATCGGGATCAAGCGCCGCCAACTGTTCACGCAAAAAATCATCGACAAGGAGATCGACATCGGAAACCGGATGATCCGGCGACTTTTCCCAAATTTTAAGCTCACCCTGCCAGCGTTCAGACGCCTTCTCAGCCGCCTCGGCGGCGATACCAGCAATCGCGGCGAGCGTTACGTCAGGCACCGGCAACCATCATGCCGTCAACCCTCAGGCTCGGCCCATCGACGCCGCGATTAAACTCCAGATCATCGGCCGGTGTAAGTTCGCGGTACATATCCTTCAGATTACCTGCGATGGTGATTTCAGCGACGGGCGCCCCGATCACTCCGTTTTCGATCAGGAAACCCGATGCGCCGCGGCTATAATCGCCAGTTAGAGGGTTCACACCCATACCGATCAGTTCCGTCACCAAAACGCCCTGAGCGATATCGGCAATCAATTCGTCGCGCGACACGGCTCCGGCTGCCAGATGCAGATTGGTCGTTCCTGCGCCCGGCGGACCGCCAATCCCGCGCTTTGCATGACCGGTTGGTTCCAGGCCGAGCTGGCGGGCCGAAGCACTATCGAGCAGCCAGCCAGTCAGCACGCCATTTTCAATGATCGCGCTGTCGGAAACGGGCAGTCCCTCTCCATCGAAGGGTCGCGAACGCAGTCCGCGCTTGCGCAAGGGGTCGTCGAACACGTTAACTCCGGCCGGAAAAATTTGCTCGCCAAGGTTATCGCGCAAAAAACTTGTGCCGCGGGTGATCGCCGAACCGGTGATCGCGCCAATCAGATGCCCCAGCAACCCACCAGACACGCGCGGATCGAACACAATCGGCATTGCGCCGCTAGAGAGTTTCGCCGGATTTAAGCGCGCGACAGTCCGTTCAGCGGCGCGGCGGCCGATGCTTTCGGCGCTTTCGAGGTCCGCAAGATGGCGCGATGTGCGATAAGCATAATCGCGCTGCATCCCGCTGCCCTCGCCCGCAATGACGCTGGCTGAATAGCCATAGTTCGACGCCTGATAGCCGCCGCAAAAACCGTGACTTGTCGCCAGCGCCATGATCGAACGGCTGGCCGACGCCCCGCCGCCTTCGCTGTTGGTCACGCCCTCAACCGCGCGAGCAGCATCTTCGGCTTCAAGCGCGCAAGCACGCAAGGCTTCCGGTTCGGCATCGCGGCCATCATCAATATCGAGATCCGGCAGCGCGCCGTGAAAAAGCCTCTCTTCAGGTGCCAGCCCAGCATAGGCATCTTCAGGAGCCTCATGCGCCATCGCTGCTGCGCGCTCTACAAGCGTCGCCAGCGCGCCCGATGACAAGTCGGAAGACGATACACTGGCTGACTGCTGACCGACGAAAAAACGCAGCCCGATCTCTTCTCCTTCGGAGCGTTGCACATCTTCCAGTTCGCCGAGGCGGACCTGTACTTCTGTGGAGGCTCCGCCTGAATACAGCACATCAGCCGCATCGGCTCCGGCTTTTTTCGCGGAAGTGACAAGATCGGAGACGCGCGCCTGCGCTTCGGTGACTGTAAGCATGGAGGCGATTTAGGGAGGCAGTGCGAGCTTGTCACCCTGTTGCGGTCAGGCGCTCGCCCCTACGACAAGGCACGCAAGCGCGACAAGCAAGCCGGCCTCTCGGTTTGACCAAAATTTGGCCAGCGCATCTTTGCCGCTTCCCGGGTGCAGAGTAGCAACCTGCCAGACAAGGTGAATTGCCGCCGGAAGCAAGGCCACCAAACCCAGCCATTGCGGCCGAATCTGCCAAATTGCGAGACACCAGCAGACGAGCGCAAGTCCATAGAAGAGTGCGATCCCGAGATGCGCATTCTTGCCAAATTTTCGCGCAGTGCTTTTCACACCGGCCAGCGCATCGTCTTCGATATCCTGCAACGCATAGATGGTGTCATAGCCGATCACCCAGAACACGGAGCCCGCATAAAGCCAGACTATGGCAGATGCATATTCCCCGGTGATGGCGACCCATCCAACCAACGCCCCCCAACTGAACACAAGGCCCAGCCATGCCTGGGGCCACCAGGTGATCCGCTTCATAAAAGGATAAGCCGCTACAAGGGCGAGACTGCCCACAGCCACCAGCTGCGCTTCCCAACGCAGTTGCAGGAGAACCGCCAAACCAATCAGACTGAGCAACGCCAGCCAAATCCAAGCCGCGCGCAGAGACACGCGCCCACTGGCCAGAGGACGGGACCGCGTACGTTCAACCTTCCGGTCGAGATCGCGGTCGACGATATCGTTATAAACACAGCCGGCCCCGCGCATCGCGATCGCACCGAGCAAAAACCAAAGCAGCAAATCCCAACGCTCCATCGCGCCGCCCGCCAAGGCCACGCTCCAGACACATGGCCAAAAGAGCAACCACCAGCCGATTGGCCGGTCGAACCGCGCCAACAGCCCAAAGGGACGGGCGGCGGCGGGCAAGACCGCGATCAACCAATGTCGTTCGGTATCGGGGAGAGAAGAATCCAATTCCATCACCCAACGCCCTATCCCTTATGGGTAAGCTTGGACAAGCTTGGGAATAACGGTTTATGAGCCATTCCATGCCCGCAACCCCCGCCTGGCCCCCCGGTAGCCTGCCGCGTTTGTTTGTCGATACGGTATTGGCCGTCGACAAAGAGATCGTAATCGACTCCAGACAGGCCAATTATCTGATCCGCGTTCTCCGACTGAAGGCGGGCGCTCAGGTCAAACTGTTCGACGACCAGACGGGCGAATGGCTGGCTGAGCTAGCCCATATCGGCAAACGCGATGCCATCCTGCGCGTTGAGGGCAAATTGCGTGAGCGGGAGGATGTGCCCAATCTTTGGCTTTGCTTCGCACCGATAAAGAAAGGCCGGATCGACTGGCTAGCAGAGAAAGCGTGTGAGTTGGGCGTTGCCCGCCTTGTCCCCGTTCGCACGCAGCGAACGATTATCGACAAGCTTAAACCGGATCGGTTGAAGGCCCATCTGATTGAGGCCGCCGAACAGTGTGAGCGCACCGCGCTTCCCGAACTCGCAGAATTGATCCGGCTCAACGCTATGCTGGCTGATTGGCCGGCGGACCGAACGCTGTTCTACGCAGCCGAGCGGGGCGGAGACTCGTTCCGTAAAGCGCTGGTTGCCCATGATGGGCCGGCGGCCATCCTGATCGGGCCGGAAGGCGGCTTTACCGATGAGGAAGATCAGGCGATCCGGGCCCTGCCCCAAGCCGCGCCCGTCTCTCTTGGCCCGAGAATTCTCCGCGCAGATACTGCGGCGGCGGCAGCGATCAGCCTGTGGATGGCCGGCCGCGGTGACTGGAACTGACGGTCGCTCTATATTTATGGCTTAAGTTCATAATGTTGCGCCAAATATCGCTCAATTCGGGCTGAATTCGTCGATAGCGTCTTTTTAGCACAATATTTACCAAAAATTAGCCGATTTTCGTTACTTAGGCTCCCATGCATAGTCGGGGGATCATTGCACAGGTTCGATGTTTCGATTTCAGCCTTTTCGCGCTGAAGTCGTGGCTGTGTTTGTGCGCAGCGTTCATCTGGAGCATTTTTGCGGTTGCTGCCCACGCCCAAACGACAACCTACACCAACTCAACCGATGGCGCCGTCAACGAAACCGCAACGCCCTGTACGGCAGCGGGATATCTGGTGCGGAATTTCACGGTCGGGACGAGCTATACCGTTTCTGACGTCAATATGGGCGTTCTGGTTGGCCACACCTATCGCGGTGACCTTTTCATGTACCTCCAATCCCCGACGGGTACCCGTGTGCAAATATTCACGGGAACCGGAGCCGGCGCCAATAACTTCAACGTGATGCTCGATGATGCGACGGGAACGTCGGTCACCACGCATACCGCCGCAGACACCGCGACTGCCGGAACCAGTGTTCCGCCATATCAGCGAGACTTTTCACCGGCGAATGCGCTGTCCGCGTTCAACGGCGAAAACTCATTGGGAACTTGGCGGCTGGAAATCTGCGACCGTTTCAATCAGGATTCGGGTAATTTCTACCAGGCGGATCTGTTTCTTACGCAAACACCGACGAATTATGCTGACCTCTCGCTGTCCAAATCGGTCAGCAACAACAGCCCCGCAAACGGGACGAGCATCAACTACACGCTCTCGCTCACCAACTCGGGCAGCTCTACGCAAACCGCGACGGGGGTTACGGTTGCCGATAGTTTGCCGCTCGGCGTCAGCTACACAAGCCATTCGGGTTATGGTTCCTACAGCAGCGGCAGCGGAACCTGGACCGTTCCTTCCATCGCTCCGGGACAAACCCGAACCCTGACAATTACTGCAACCGTCACCGCCACTTCAGGTGCCACGGTCACCAACACAGCCGAAGTCACGGCATCATCGATCGTGGATAGCGATTCCACGCCGGGCAACAGCCTTTCGAGCGAAGATGATTATGACACGGCGATATTCACGGTATCCGGCACGCGCACGGCGGGCACACCGCCCAGCCTTTCTGCCGTCTGCCTCCCTATCAACCAGACCTTGTTTGACTGGAACACGCGCAGCTGGACGGCGGGCGCTCTCAACACCAGCTATGCCGTAACCAATATTGGAACGATAAATTTCGCCATCTCAACGAACGGCACGTTCGTGAATTCTTCACCGGATGACACGAGTGACAATTCGGGCGGATTCGGCACAACGCAGCAAGCGCTTTACCAATTTCTGGAATATACAACCCAGTCGCAGGTCGCGACCACGGTTCTGACACTACCAACCGCGGTTCCCGGTTTGCAATTCACTGTGCTCGACATAGATTTCGCCGCCAATGACTTTGCGGACAAACTCACGATTACGGGAAGTTTCAATGGTTCGCCGGTGATCCCTGTTTTGACGAACGGCATTGCAAATTATGTGATCGGGAATGTTGCGATTGGCGATGCCGGTGCTGGCGGAACCTCTGCAGACGGCAATGTCGTCGTTACTTTCCTGAGCCCGGTCGATACGGTGACGATTGTTTATGGCAACCATACAACCGCCCCTTCCGATCCGGACGGCCAAGCGGCATCAATCTATGATTTCAATTTCTGCAATCCGGAAACCACGCTCAGTGTGACAAAAATCAGTTCGGTAATCAGCGATCCAGTCAACGACGAAACTGATCCCTATGCCATTCCCGGAGCGGTGATCGAATATTGCATCCTGGTTTCAAACCCGGGTTCAGCGACGGCAACCTCGGTCACGGCGACAGATGCCCTGCCGGCCAATATTTCCTATTCAGCCGGTACAATGAACAGCGGATCAAACTGCGCTTCGGCAACAACGGCCGAAGATGATGATGCGACCGGGGCGGATGAGAGTGATCCGTTCGGCGCATCGATCAGTGGATCGACCATTACCGCGACCGCGGGCACGCTTGGCCCCAGCACCGGTTTTGCGTTGAAATTCCGGGCGACCGTCAACTAGACTTAGCTCAATCACCGCATCGCGGCGGCCCATATCAAACGGCTTTTCTTGCCCCCCAACAAGCCTTCCTATACTGGCGCGTGGCCTCCAACGCGGCTAAGGGCGATCCATGAGCACAAAGACGGATTCACAGAGCGACGCACCGGCAATCGAAAACCGAGAGGAACTGCTCAGTGTATTCGCCGGGGGTGAAAAGCCCGTCGATCAATGGCTGATCGGCACCGAGCATGAGAAGTTCGTATACTGCCGCGGCGATTTCCACGCGCCCTCTTACGACGAACCCGGCGGCATCCGCGATCTGCTGTTGGCGCTCCGGGAGTTCGGCTGGGAACCGATAGAGGAAAATGGCAAGGTCATCGCCATGAGCGGCGCAGACGGCACGGTAAGCCTGGAACCGGCTGGCCAGCTCGAACTGTCTGGCGCGGCGCTCGAAAACCTGCATGAGACCTGCGCGGAAACCGGCCGCCATCTCGAACAAGTCAAAGCCATCGGCGAAAAGACAGGCAAGGGTTTTCTCGGCCTTGGCATGTGGCCGGACAAGCGCCGCGACGAACTGCCTATCATGCCCAAAGGGCGCTACGGCATCATGCTCAACTATATGCCCAAAAAGGGCAATCTCGGGCTCGATATGATGCTGCGCACCTGCACCATCCAGACCAATCTAGATTATTCCAGCGAAGCCGATATGGCGCAAAAATTTCGGGTCGCACTGGCGCTCCAGCCGCTCGGCACCGCGCTGTTCGCTAATTCGCCCTTCACCGAGGGCAAGCCGAACGGTTATCTCTCTTATCGCAGCCATATCTGGTCCGATACTGATCCCGACCGCACAGGCATGTTGCCCTTCGTCTTCGAAGACGGGTTCGGCTATGAACGCTATGCCGATTTCGCGCTCAATGTGCCGATGTATTTCGTCTATCGGAACGGCCAATATCTCGACGCATCGGGCCTGGATTTCAAAGATTTCCTGAACGGCACCCTCCCGATCTTGCCCGGTGAAAAGCCGACGATCGACGATTGGAACGATCATCTTTCAACGATCTTCCCGGAGGTGCGCCTCAAAAGCTTCCTCGAAATGCGCGGGAGCGACGGCGGGCCGTGGAACCGGATCTGCGCCCTGCCCGCGCTCTGGGTCGGCCTGCTCTATGACCAGACCGCGCTTGATGCGGCATGGGACATGGTAAAACACTGGTCGCTCGAGGAACGTGAAGCCTTGCGCGACAGCGTACCCAAACTTGGCCTGAATGCGCCGGTTCCGGGCGGCCGCATACTCGGCGACATCGCCCCCGAAATCCTCGACATCGCGACCGCCGGGTTAAGCGCCCGCGGACGCCTCAACGGCAGCGGCGATAATGAGAGCGGCTTTCTCGATCCGCTGCGCGAAATCGTGGCCAGCGGCAAAACACCCGCCGAAAGCCTGTTAGAGCGCTATCACGGCGCATGGGCCGGCGATGTCACTAAGGTCTACGCCGAAGAGAGCTTTTAGAAGCGAGTGACCGGCCCGCGATCAAGTTGACACTGGTTGACACAGGCCAGGGGTAAAGGTGGAAAACCGTTCAGAAAAAGCGCGAATACCCTTAACAACTTCACAGCGCTTCACGCGATATCTGGTGTGAGAGAAAAAGTGGCGGGCCATCTGCGTCCTATTGGACACAGCAAATGGCGCGACCGTGTCCAATAAGACTCAGTCATTCAGTTCATGGAGATCGACAAAATCAAAGAGCCTGCGGCTTGGCCGCTGGCGCTACATTAGCATGAGTGGGAATGTGTAGGACAGGAAATAGGATTGGGCTACTCTCACTGTCACCCTTTCTTGCACTCGCTCTTCATCCGCTCTTCTATAATCTATGGTTTGTCTTTATCTGTATCTGTCATGACGCCGAAAATATCCCCGGAAAACATCAACTCAGAAATACCCGTCGAAGCAAAAGCAGCTATCGCGGATCTCGTATTAGCATGGGCGCGGTTCGACGCTCTAGTCTCCCAGCTATTTATCGTCTGTTACGGAATGACGCTTGACGTTGGTGCATTATTCGTGGGGAACATGGACACTCGCACCAAGTTCGACAAATTGATAAAGTTGTACTCCCACTTTGGTCTAAGCGGTGCTGACAACCTGAAGACGCTAAGAAAACTCCACGGCAAACATGTTGATTTGCGAAATACTATTAATCATGCCGCATGCGTTGGACACCTGATATCGGACACGGGTTATATAGTGTTCGCACCTGTGAAAGCTGTGCACGGCCAAATCGACGAAATGCTTATCGAGGCATGGCACCTTGACCAGTTTAAGGCTGCTACCGAGTTCGCAAGTAAGAACGGCGATAAGCTCAACGAACTTGTTGATGCCTTTATGAAGAAACGGCCAAAATCTGCGCCGCCAGATAGGCAATAATAGGCGCTGTCATCACAGGTGCTAACTTAATTTCGGACAAAGTATTGCTTGGCACATCCACTAGATAATTTCTCGTATTAGCCCTTACCCCCCGGCACCATCTGCCCCGGCTTAGCCTTGCGCCCCGTCGCCCAAGCAAAGGCCCTCGGAATAGGCGCATTGCGCTCCATCCATTCGAAATAGTTGCGATAGGCGGGGTCGGCCATGAGGTGGCGTTCTTCGGTTTTGGCACGCCAGTAATAGACGCTGCTCACCAGCCCAAGGATGACCGTGTTGCGGATCATGTCGACCGGGTTTCCGCTCGTGGCGATGAAGGGCAAGGTGGCGAGCCACCAGAAGATATTTTTCGCGACATAGGCGGGATGCCGGGTCCAGCGATACGGCCCATGGGTCAGGATGCCGCGATGGGTGAGGTTGGAAAAACGGATGCCAAAGGCGACCGTCGCCCAGCTATATATGCCCGTCAGCAGGACGAGGACCGCGCCATAAATGCCCAGCACAACCGCCGGCCAGCCTTCCAACCAATAGCTCCAATCGGCTGTGTTTTGGCTATAGTCGAGCGGACCACCGGGGCTCATCAGGATGAAAGGCGGATAGCAGATCAGGGCGGCAACCCAGCCTTGCGTATAGGGATTGGCGGAGCGGATATGCGCGTCCAGCGGGCGCAGGGTCAGCACATAGCCGACCGTGGCAAAGGCGACGTCCACTAAGAACAGAAAACCGATCAGGAAGCGGCTCATGGCTACTGGATCGGAGGTGATTTGTGCATTGCTCCAGCTCAGCACCTCAAACCAGTTGCCCGGTACGATGGAGATCATGAAGGCGGTGAAAAAGCCTTTGACGGCCCAGCTGCGGAAATGGCTGATAACCTGATCCGGATCGATATCCGCGCGCTCACCGGTCAGCCAGGCACCAAACATATAGGCCCCGTCCTTCGGCTCTTTAAGCCGCCGATCGATCCAGAAGATATAGGGGATAGACACCACAAACATAACGGGAGCGGCCCAAGCCAGCATCCGCATCGCGAACAGATATTGTCCGTCCCAATACCAGCGGCAAATGCAATAGAGCGCGGCGATAATGCACCACGTCGCCCAAAGTCCGGCAAGCTTGGCAATACTGGTATCGCGGGTCTCGTCATGCGGCGTAAGCGGTCGCCCCCAGTCCAGACCAGTCGTTTCATTCTTCCAGGCCTTGTCGACAAAAATCGTCCAAAGGACCATCGGAACGCCGCAGGCGATCACCGCGAGCATGGATGAAACAGGCCCGTTGGCCCCCGTCATCCGCCCAACGATAATGGCGGCCAACAGGCCCGCAAGCCCGACAAAACCCACACCGCTGGAGACCGCCGAGGGCGGCCGCGGGTCGGCATCCGCTGCATGGGCGGAAGGCGTGATATCGCGATGCGCGTTCATAAGGCGCAAATCTAAGGAATAATGGTAATTTAAAGATGAAGATTGGCGATTAGGTCAACCGGGCCAGATGACGCTCTAAATCGGGGTTTTAAGCCAGTTAGGCGGGAATGGTGGCCCAGAACTCATTGATGCGCGCGGCGATACTGTCCGCGCGCTCGGCAATCGCCCAATGCCCGGCGCCTTTTTCGATATGGAGCGGTACCGACCAGCGTTCCGCGAAAGCTTGCGCATAATGCAATTCCACATAGGGATCGGTCTCACCCCAAACGACAAGCCCATGGCTGGGCATATCGGCCAGCCGCTCCACCCAATCGCCTACAAAGCGCAGGCCATCGGCGCTGCGATAGAGCTTGAGGATCGCCTTCTTTTTCCCACGCGTCCATGTTTCGGCATCATGCGCGGCGATATCTTCCGGCACGCCGGCTTCCACTAATCCTGCTGCAAGGGCCTTTGGCCGGGCGAGAGCCATGATCAGTTCTCCAACCAGCGGCGTAGCCCATTTGCGCGCCATGGAATGGCCGCGATAATCTGGATCGATCATCGCATCACTCACAACCCATGAGCGGACCAGATCCGGCACAAGGCTGGCCGCGCGCAGGACGAATATCGCGCCCCAGTCATGCCCGATCAGATCGACCGGGCCCGTCTCCGCATGCACAGCGCGGATCTGCTCAATCAGCCAATCCGTGTACGCTTCCTTGGTCGCTGCAAAACCGGGCGGCGCAGCTTCGGTAAACTCGGGCAGCGCAGGGCATAGCGCCGGGCCGTTCCCATCGCCCAGCGCCGCGACAAGAGGACCCCATATCGCGGGAGTGTCCGGAACGCCGTGCACAAATATCTTCGTGGTTGTCATTGTGTCAGCCTACACTGCGCGCTGTATCTGGTCGAGGTGGGCAGCGGAAACAGCGCGGCCAAGGCCATTAAAAATGATCGCCCGGATGCCGATACACAAATCGAAATGGCCACAAATGCTGTAAGCCCAGAGGATTAAAATCGAGCTCCGCAAGTGCGGGATGCTTGATTTCCAGACGATCTTCTGACGACTTCCAATGCCGTGTGATATTGTGGTCAGACGATGTGAAAATTGGAGCCTTCCGATTTTCCGGCATGATAGCGCTGCTCCGGTTAATCACGCTACCGCATGCATAGGGCGCTCGCCCCAGGGAAATGAATTTGCGCAGCCCGGCCACGCGCATCATTTGCCACATCGCCGACAACGGGGTCGACCGCTGTGCCCGAAAATGCCCCTCAATTATCGCGCTACCCATGTCGTCAGCAACGCCAAACTGAACATCGCCGCCGGCCTGCTTCTCGAACAGGCGGAACTCGGCACGCCGGGCGTTCAGGCCCAAATATTCGTTATTATACGCGATCACCGATTCTGTGTCGTTCCACAGATTGTGACACAAGGTACTCCAACCGGGCCGGGTGGCCATCGCGATCGGCAATGCAAATGGCGCATCACTGATGCTCTCGCCTTCCGTGTTGCTGACCAATGTGAAAAACTGCAATTCGCTATGTGCGCCCATGCTTGCTTGCCGAAAGTCAGCCATGATAAATCCGGCTGCGGCGCGGCCTGAGGCAGTTTTTACAAGATGAACCGCCTCGCCCTCAATCGATCGCTGCATTGCATCACACGCAACATCGCCAAATATCAGAAGACCTTCGCCATCATAGACATGATAGGGTGTCGGTGCCGACCCGGTCGACAGTTGAACGCTTCCAGTGATCGGGTGGTCGTTGAAGATTGGATGATCTGGCTGCAAGGGATTGCTCCTTGAAAGGCAACATCGCGAAACGCCGGGCTAGATTCAGCGTTCCCAAGACTGCGAAATCGCTGGAGCGGGTAGCGGGGATCGAACCCGCATCACAAGCTTGGAAGGCTAGTGCTCTACCATTGAGCTATACCCGCTCGCCAAGCGCGAGGCGGGAGTTAGTCGCTTGCCGCGCCATTGGCAATATCGGACGGCACAACACCATCACCAATCGCAACTGGTTAGCAGGTGACGATGGGCCAGCTATGTGCAAAGTTATCCGTAATGAACCATGATGAAACCCAAGTCGTAGCGCCGTCCCGGGCAGGCCGACCGACCGATGAGCGAAAAACCGAAGCCATTCTTGAGGCTGCGAGAGCGAGTTTCTTCGGCGAAGGCTATGCGGCCGCGTCAATCGAACGGATCGCCGAACATGCAGGTGTTTCAAAGGTTACGATCTACAAACGCTTTGGCGACAAGGTTGGCTTGCTGGAAGCCCTGGTCCGTCGTCAGGTTAAGCATATGACCAAAACGATCAGTGAGGCCAATCGTGACGCTGCTACGCTGGAGGTACAGCTTTTCAATTTCGGCTACACCCTGATGAGCTTCCTGCTGGAAGAGAAGCATTTCAATTTCGATTCCATGCTCGTTGCCGAGAGGCAACGTCATCCCGAAAAAACCAGACGCTTCTTCGAAGCTGGGCCCAAAATCATGCGCCGCGAGCTTACG
>Ga0209345_10000316_pt1 | contig 62727 bp, 59 predicted proteins | sample Cruoilmetagenom7_FD_187294 | JGI IMG/M metagenome (GOLD analysis project Ga0209345, IMG submission 187294) | Oil polluted marine microbial communities from Coal Oil Point, Santa Barbara, California, USA - Sample 7 (SPAdes) (version 2) | ecosystem: Environmental > Aquatic > Marine > Oil seeps ... | reverse complement strand
GATCGACAGCAGGAATTGAAGTCCCGCAATGTTGTTTCACAACAGAACTTGGACAACGCCATTTCGGCCCGTGACGCAGCAGAAGCCGCGACCAAGGTCGCGATAGCTCAGGTGCTCTCGACTGAAATTGATCTGGAGCGCACCACAATTCTTGCCCCCATCGCAGGGGTTGCCGGGCTGAGCGCAGTCAGTCCGGGCGCACTCGTGACATCTGGTCAGGCCAATGCCCTAACCACCATTCGCGCGCTGGATCCGGTTCATGTTGATGTCACACAGGCCGCCGCAGACATGTTGCGCTGGCGTCGGGCCGGTCAGGGATCTGATTTCGCGGAAACCTTGGACAGATTGTCGAGCTCAGACTTGCCGATGGCACGATCTATGAGCACCAGGGAGAGCTTTCTGCCGCTGAACCCCACGTGAAGGAAGACACGGGCACCATTGTGCTGCGACTGTCCTTTCCCAACCCTGAACGATTTCCCCTGCCTGGCATGTATGTGCAGGTTGAGATGCCGCAAGGTGTTGTAAAAAATGCGATATTGGTGCCGCAGCAGGCCGTGACCCGAAACCGCCGGGGGGAACCTATAGCACTGATCGTCAATGCCGAAAATGTCGTCGAACAGCGGGCTCTGACGGTTTTGCGCGACCATGGCACGGACTGGGTTGTGACCGCCGGCGTCGCGGACGGTGATCGCGTCATTGTGGTCGGTCTGCAAAAGACCGCCCCCGGGGCGGTCGTATCTCCGCAAGAACAAGGGGCCGCAGAGGCGCCCGCCGAAAACAACTGAGCTCAGATTTGAAAGTATCCCATGGCCCGTTTTTTTATTGACCACCCGGTTTTTGCCTGGGTGATTTCGATCCTCATTATGGGCTTGGGCCTACTGTCGGTCTTTACGCTTCCCGTGGCGCAATATCCGCAGATTGCACCGCCTTCGGTGGCGATCAATGCGACCTATCCGGGCGCTTCTGCCGATACAGTGGCCAATACGGTTACGCAGATCATCGAACAACAGATGACCGGCCTTGACGGGATGCGGTATGTTTCGTCGTCCTCGACCTCGTCCGGGTCGGCCACAATCACCCTGACATTTGAGACCGGCACCGACCCTGATATCGCTCAGGTTCAGGTTCAAAACAAACTGTCACAGGCGAGCGCGCTTTTGCCTGAAGCGGTGCAGCGTCAGGGTGTTACGGTTCAGAAAGCCGCCGCAGGGTTCCTGATGGTGATCGGTGTCATCTCTGAGGATGGCAGCATGGATCAGGCCGATTTGTCGGACTACCTCAGCTCCAATCTTGTGGATGCCTTCAGCCGGGTCGAAGGTGTCGGCAGCACACAGGTTTTCGGGGCGAAATACGCGATGCGGATCTGGCTTGATCCGTCAAAGCTCGCGGCATTCGATATGACGCCGTCAGATGTTGTCTCGGCTGTGTCCTCTCAGAATGCGCAGATTTCGACGGGGTCCTTTGGCTCGCTCCCCGCCCCCGAGGGGCAGGCCTTCACCGCGACGATCACGGCGCAGTCCCTGTTGGAGACGCCCGAAGATTTCCGCAATATCATTCTGCGGTCTGAAACCGATGGCGGGCTGGTTCTGCTGGATGACGTCGCCAGAGTCGAGATCGGCGCGGAAAACTATATGACCATCGCGCAGTACAACGGCAATCCCGCCTCGGGGATGGCGATCCAGCTGGCCCCGGGTGCCAACGCGCTCGACACATCAAAACGCGTGCGTGATCTGATCGACGACTATGCCGAGTTCTTCCCTGAGGGCATGAGCTATGTCGTTCCGTATGACACCACACCATTCATCGAAATCTCCATTCACGAAGTGCAAAAAACGCTGATTGAGGCAATCGGGCTGGTGTTTCTTGTGATGCTTTTGTTCCTGCAAAGCATTCAGGCCACGCTTACTCCGACGCTTGCGGTTCCGGTTGTCTTGTTGGGGACATTCGCGATTCTGTCGGTCTTTGGATATTCCATCAACGTATTGACCATGCTGGCGATGGTGCTTGCCATCGGCCTGCTGGTTGATGACGCAATCGTTGTGGTCGAAAATGTCGAACGGATCATGGAGGAGGAGGGATTGTCCCCGCGCGAGGCAACCCGCAAGTCTATGGATCAGATCACTGGCGCGTTGATTGGGATCGCTCTTGTGCTGTCTGCGGTGTTCATCCCCATGGCCTTTTTCGGTGGCTCGACCGGCGTGATCTATCGCCAGTTCTCGGTGACGATCATCTCTGCCATGAGTTTGTCGGTTCTGGTGGCTCTCACGCTTACGCCTGCACTATGTGCCACGTTGCTGCGCGGCAAAGACGCCCATCATACAGCACGCGGCCCCTTTGGGGTGTTCAACCGCATGTTTGAAAAGCTCACGGACGGATATACGAGGACGGTTGGTTTTGTTATCCGTCGTCCGCTGCGGATGCTGATGATTTATGCCTTGATGGGCGCCGGGATCGCTTGGCTGTTTACGCAAACGCCCACGGGATTTTTGCCGGATGAGGATCAAGGCATCATGTTGGCGCTTGTTCAAGGTCCATCCGGGACCACGACCGAGAACACGCTTAGGGCAACGGATCAAATTCGAGATCATTTCATGAACAACGAAGGCGAGAGCATTGAATCCGTGTTCAGTGTTGCTGGTTTCTCCTTTAGCGGTATAGGTCAAAACAATGGCCTTGCTTTTGTTCGGTTGAAAGACTGGGAAGAGCGTCCAAGCCCCGCGCAATCCGTTCAGGCGCTTGCCGGACGTGCCTTCCCTGCAATGATGGGCATCAAAGAGGCCATGGCCTTTCCGATTGTGCCGCCGGCTGTGATTGAGCTTGGCAATGTTTCCGGCTTTGATTTCTTTCTGCAAGCCCAGGCTGGGCAATCACATGAACAACTGTTGGAAGCCCGTAATACGGTGCTGGGAATGGCGGCGCGAAGCCCGCTCATCGCCTCAGCGCGTCCTTCCGGGCTTGAAGATTCAACTCAGTTCAAATTGGATATCGATTGGCGTGCGGCTGGCGCCATGGGGGTCTCCCCCACGACCGTGGGGAACACGCTCGCCATCGCCATGGCCGGGACCTATGTGAATGACTTCAACGACAGTGGCCGCACCAAACGTGTCTTCGTTCAAGGCGACGCCGACTCGCGTGCAACGCCTTCTGATTTGCAGAGATGGCGGGTGCGTAACAATTCGGGCAATCTGGTGCCGTTCTCCAGCTTTTCAAGCGAACGCTGGGTCTATGGGCCACAGGGGCTCAACCGCTATAACGGCACGCCCGCGATGCAGATTCAAGGGGCCCCGGCGGCGGGCGTGGCCACAGGCGAAGCCATGGCCGAAATCGAAAGCTTTGTTGATCAAATGCCCGGTTTCTCTGTCGCCTGGACGGGGCTTTCTCTCGAGGAACGGGATTCCGGCTCTCAGGCACCCTTGCTGTATGCCCTGTCTCTCGCCGCGGTGTTCTTTTGTCTTGCCGCCCTTTACGAAAGCTGGGCGATCCCGTTTTCCGTCATGCTGGCCATGCCGATCGGGATCTTGGGCACGCTTTTTACCGCCTGGAATTTTGGGTTTCAGAACGGCGTGTTCTTTCAGGTGGGCCTCCTCACAGTCATTGGCCTGACCGGCAAGAACGCCATTCTCATCGTCGAATTCGCCCGCGATCAGGCTGAAAGTGGCAAAGAACTTTACGACGCTGTTCTGACGGCGGCCCAGCAACGCTTCCGCCCGATCATCATGACCTCGCTGGCCTTCTCTCTTGGCGTTGTCCCACTGGTGCTTTCGTCTGGGGCGGGTTCCGGCGGTCGCCGTTCTGTCGGGGCTGCGGTGCTTGGTGGAACAATCACCGGGACAGTTCTTGGCATCATCTTTGTGCCCTTGTTCTTTGTTCTGGTCCGCAAGATTTTTGGCCATAAAAAGCCACACAAATAGACGAGCCCAAGCCCATCGTGACATTCGTCGACCACGCGGAAGACCTGTTCGCAAAATTTTGGGCGTAAAAATGAGCATCTCCGGGGTCATCAAGTTTCACCATCGGGAACCATATTTCGGCTGAGCCAGAGGGCAGCTTTATGGCATCCGGGCGCGATTGATGGCGTTGGAAGCTTCAGGTCCGCAGAGCCTTGGCTGTGTATCTTGCAGATTTTGTAGAATGCCATTTTCTGAATTCTGTGGCGTTGAGAACTGGCTTTGAATCGCGCCGAATCAGCCTTCGTGGCGCTGAAGGGAACCCATTTTTCGGACAGGTTTGCAGCGTTTCGTAACCGCTGCTTAGGCCCCACCTTCCGCATTTCATTCATATCTGCGAGTCAGTCTGCAATATAGATTTGCCGGGGAGGGGGGAGGTTGCGGTGTGATCTGCCCCGCGCGGGCGATTGGTAAAATGCCATTATGGCAATCCCCCCCAACGCTGTTGGGAAAGGCGGGTGGGCGGTGTGACGGGGAAAGCCCCGCCGCAAACGCCTTAGTTTTCGTTGATATCCGTGTCCCAGGTTTTCACCTGACCTTTGCGGATACCAAACGCCTGGCGCATCACGATCCAGGCGATCAGCGACACCATGGCAAAGACGACCAGCAGCCAAGCCAGGGCCAGGCCAAGACCCAGCGCGATCAACGCGCCGATCGCAGCGGCCCCTATGGCAAAGCCCAGAAAAATGAACCCAGGCGCAAAGATTTCCAGAATGGCCAGCACAAGCGCACCAGCGACCCAGACCCACCAAACATCCCAAATGGTCACGACGATTTCCCTTTCAGCATGTTGAAGGCGTCGCCAAAGGCCTCAATGGCGCTGGCGGGCAGGATAATGGTCTGTTTGCCCGACCCCGCACCAACCGCAGCCAGAGCTTCGACCTGTTTCAGAGCAACCTGATACTGCGCCGCCTCGATACCGTTTTCCTTGATCGCTTTGGCCACAACCTCAGTCGCATAGGCCTCGGCGTCAGCGGAAATCCGGCGGGCTTTGGCGATTTGTTCTGCGGCGTACAGTTCGGCGTCCGCGTTCAGCTCAACCGACCGCTTCGAGCCCTCGGCCTCGGTCACCTGCGCGCGACGGGCGCGTTCAGCATTCAGCTGTTGCAGCATTGCTTCGCGGGTGGCCTGATCCAGGTTCACGTCCAGAATTTCGGCGCGTGTCACTTCGATACCCCAGTCATCCACCGCGTCTGCGACCTGTTGTTTGATCTTCTCGATCAACTCATTGCGGTTCGACTGGACCTCATCCAAATCCATTTCACCGATGCCGGACCGCACGATCCCCGCCACGGTGGTGGCAATCGCCGCGTCCACGTCGCGGATACGATACACAGTCTTTTCCGGCTCCAGAATGCGATAGAAAACCGAGGTTTCGACCGCGACCAGCACGTTATCCTTGGTGATCGCGTCCTGGCTGGCGGTAGGCAGCTGACGCTCCAGGATCGACACCTTGTGGCGCACACGGTCCAGAAATGGCACGATAAAATTGATGCCCGGTCCCAGCACCTTTTGCAGACGGCCAAACCGTTCAACCACGAACTTCTCGGACTGCGGCACGATGCGCACGCCCAGGAAAATGCTGATGATAATGAATGCGGCCAGCAGAAGCGGCACGATGTTCGCGCCCAGAAGCTGCCCGAGAATATCTTGGTTGTTCATGATGTCTCCTGTCCAAGTCTTTTGTTCAATGCCCAGCATGTGGGGGCAGATTGCCATATCTTCAAGAACTTACGGCGCAAAGCAGCGATTTCTGTCACCCCGTGCCCCTGTGTTGTTTCCACGATAGCTTGCCACGCCAAGGGGGGCAATTTCCAACCGCACTTTGGCAGCAGATCGTTTGTCCCGGTCTACCATTTGGGGTAAAAACCTGCCATGCCATCCCTGTGCCGCGATTGCCTGAATGAATTCCCTGCCGGACGCCGTTGCCCGTCCTGCCGGTCGCCGCGCGTGCTGTCGCACCCCGAACTTTACAGCCTGTCGATCGCGCATATGGATTGCGACGCCTTCTATGCCAGCGTCGAAAAGCGCGACAACCCTGAATTGGCAGACAAGCCAGTGATCATTGGTGGCGGCAAACGGGGCGTCGTGTCGACCGCCTGTTATGTCGCGCGCATTCGCGGTGTGAAATCTGCCATGCCGATGTTTCAGGCGCTGAAACTGTGCCCCAACGGCGTGGTGATCAAACCGCGCGGCAGTCACTATGCGGCCGTGTCAAAACAGATCCGCGCCCTGATGGATGAACTGTCGCCATCCATCGAACCCTTGTCGTTGGACGAGGCCTTTATCGACATGACCGGAACCGAAAGGTTGCACGGCCATCCGCCCGCCGTAATGCTGGCGCGTCTTGTGAAACGGATGGACGAAGAACTGGGGCTGACCGGCTCTATCGGTCTGTCGCATAACAAGTTTCTGGCCAAGGTCGCCTCAGATCTGGACAAACCACGCGGATTTTCGGTGATCGGCAAGGCCGAGACGATGGCGTTTCTGCACGACAAGCCCGTGCGCATGATCTGGGGCGTCGGCCCGGCGATGCAGGCGTCTTTGGACAAGGCCGGAATTCGCACATTTACCGACCTGCTGCGGTGGGACAGGGGCGACCTGCACGCACGTTTCGGCGGCATGGGGGACCGGTTGTGGCATCTGGCCCGGGGGCAGGATCATCGCCGTGTTTCCTCGCATGAACCGATGAAATCCATCTCGAATGAAACCACGTTTTTCGAAGATACTGCCAACACCGATATCCTGGACGGGCACCTGTGGCGCCTGTCGGAAAAGGTCGCGGATCGCGCCAAAGCCAAGGACACGGCCGGGCGTATCGTGACGCTAAAGCTGAAGCGCGCAAATCATTCCAGCCTGAGCCGGCGGATCAGCCTGCCCGACATGACCCAAAGCGCCGACCGCATCTATCGCACCGCGCGCGCGCTGTTTGATACGGTGGCCGATCAAGGGCCATTTCGCCTGATTGGTGTGGGGATCAGCGAGCTGGGCTCTGCCGTTGGGGCAGACAGTTCGGGCGATTTGCTGGATCCCCAGGCCCCGCAACGGCGCGCGGCGGAAAAGGCCACGGATGCGATTCGGGCCAGGTTCGGCGACGGAGCGATCCTCAGAGGCCGCGCGATCCGATAAAATTCAACGATTTTTCCTGCGACCTTTAACCTAAAGTTCGCACTCTTTTTGCCAAAACTATGGTGCACGAATGGCGTGCGGGCATGATTGAAATAACGAGACGCGTGATGGACAAAGTAAGACTTGAAGGTGAAATTCAGGCTGCGGTGGGGTCCCACGGGACCTGGAAGCTAAAGCTGACAACCGCGATCAACAAAGGCGAATGCGAAACCGCCGTCGAAGACATCGGCTGTGATGATAAATGTGCATTCGGGCAATGGCTGTACGGCCCCGAACTGGACGCCGCAACCCGGTCCGGCAAACCATATCTGGTGACGAAACGGGTCCACGCGGATTTCCACCGCCTGGCACAGGACATCGCGGTTCTGGCCATGGCCGGTAAGAAAAGCGAGGCCTTTGCCCTGATGGACGGCGAATACAAGGCAACCTCGGACAAGTTGCTGCGCGCACTGAACAAGTGGCGCGGCGAAGTGCGGGCAAGCTAAGCGTTACTCGGCGGCCAGGGGCAGTTCAGGCTGCCCAACTTCTGCGACTTCGGCAATGATCTGGGACAGCTGTGCCTGGACATTGGCGAAATTTCCGTTCGGCCGAATCTGACGTTCGTTCATATACAAAGAACGGTCGATTTCGACCTGAATCACGTGCTGCCGACGCGACGGGCGACCATAGTGCTGGGCCATATAGGCCCCCGCAAAGGGCGAATTTCGCACCACATAGAACCCCGCCCGCACGAAAGCAGCCTCGACACGGTCAACGATATCAGCGTCGGCCGAGGCCCCGAACCGGTCGCCCAGAACCACCTCGGGTTTGCGTTTTTGGGTGCGACACAGGCTGTCGAGGGCCTCGTGTGGCATGGAGTGACAATCAATCAGGATCGCCTCGCCGAACAACGCGCGGCTTTGGTCCAATAGCTGTTGCAAGGCGGCGTGATAGGGATACCAGACATCGTTCAGGCGCCCTTGGGCTTCGCCCAAGGTCAGCTTGCCGCGATAGATCTCGCGCCCCCCGGAAACGACGCGCGGAATAACCCCCAGCCCGGATGCGACGCGGGGATTGTGCCCGCCCGGCTTGCGTATCCCGCGAATAAGGGCCGGGTCCAATTCCTCGGCTCCGCGATTGAGATCGACAAAGGCCCGGGGCGCCGCAGCCGCCAACAAGGGTGCGCCATGGCTTGGCGCAGTCCCATACAGGCGATCAATAAACGCGTCTTCTGATGAGCGGATGGCGCGTTCATCCAGCATGGATCGACGCGTGAAAGCCCACGAATAGTCCCGCCCGCTGTGAGGCGAGGCGAACACCACCGAGGTCGATCTGGTCGATGGCATGGACAGGGTATAGGGCGGTTTTGTCATCCGATTTCCTTCCCGACCATATAAAGACAAAAATTCCTTGTCTAAAAGCCCTTGTGCACCTGAACGACTCCTTTTATAGACACGCGAACCGGCGCGGATCATCCCGCGCTGTGTGCGTTTGGCTCCGGGCCGCAAACCGGGACTGAATGAAGATTTAGGGCGATTAGCTCAGCGGTAGAGCACTTCGTTGACATCGAAGGGGTCACTGGTTCGATCCCAGTATCGCCCACCATGAACCGTCAGAGAAATCTGGCAAAAGGCAATCAGGCGCCTCGCGCGCCGGGAAGAAGGAGAAGGGCCATGAAAGTCCGTAATTCGCTCCGCTCGCTTAAAAACCGGCATCGCGACTGTCGCGTCGTGCGCCGTAAAGGCCGCGTTTATGTGATCAACAAAACGCAGCGCCGGTTCAAAGCCCGCCAGGGCTGAGCTTACCGAGCTTTGAAAAAATGGCCTGTCAGGGAAACCTGGCAGGCCTTTTTTTCGCGCATATGTGCCTTTGCACAGGCAATTACCCCAACTGCGTCAATTTGCACGGCTTGCCGGGGCTGACTTTCGCAATTTCGCCACATAGCTCGGGAATAATGCTGCAACTGCACAATGACCGAGTGGACCATGCCCGAGACGAAAAAACCCACCCCCCATCCTTATGACACGCTGGATCGTGCCACGCGGGCAATGACCGCGCGCCTGACCAAGGGGCAGTCGCCCAATGCCGCGATGGCCGCTTGGGGCGATTGGTTCGCCCATATGGCCCGCGCGCCAGGACGCCAGTTGGAGCTGATGGAACACGCCGGCCAGAACATGGCCAAGCTGACCACCGGGATGATGACCGGTGACGGGTTTGCGCCCCTGCCCGGCGACCACCGGTTCAGTCACCCAGCCTGGAACACGCCCCCCTTCAGCCTGTTGAAACAGAATTTCCTGGCCACCGAGGATTGGTGGGAGGCCGCCACCCAACCCGTGCGCGGCGCACGTCAGCCCAACATCAACCGCGTCAACTTCATGACTCATCAGGCGTTGGACGCCATGTCGCCGACAAACATCCCAGCCCTGAACCCTGAGGTGCTGGAGAAGACGATGAAGGATGGCGGGCGCAATCTGGTTGAAGGTGCGCAGTACATGATGCGCGACCTGCGCCAGCAGATGACCGGCGATTGTCCCGACTGCCCGCAGGAGTTCAAAGTCGGCGAAAACATCGCCTGCACCCCAGGTCAGGTCGTGTATCGCAACGAATTGTTCGAGCTAATCCAGTATGCGCCACAGACTGACACTGTGGAGGCCGAACCGATCCTGATCGTGCCCGCTTGGATCATGAAATTCTACATCCTGGACCTCAGCCCGGAAAATTCGCTGATCTCGTATCTGGTCGAACAGGGGTTCACCGTGTTCGCAATCAGCTGGATCAATCCGACCTCTGCGCATCGTGATCTGGGCATGGATGACTATCGCCGCAAGGGCGTGATGGCGGCGCTGGAGGCCATTGGCCAGATCGTCCCGGACCAGAAAATCCACGCCACGGGGTATTGCCTGGGCGGCACCATCCTGTCGATTGCGGCGGCCACCATGGCCCGCGAAGGCGATGACCGTTTGGCGTCGATCACCCTGTTGGCGGCGCAGACCGATTTCACCGAGGCAGGCGAACTGATGCTGTTTCTGGACGAAAGCCAGGTCGCCTTTCTGGACGATATGATGTGGGATCAGGGCGTGCTGGAAGAAGGCCAGATGGCCGGAGCCTTTCAGGCCCTTGCGGCGCGCGATCTGATCTGGGGCCGGGTGATTGGCCGCTATTTCTTGGGCCAGGACGACCGACAGGCCGACATCCTGACCTGGAACGCCGACGCGACCCGCATGCCGTACCGGATGCACAGCGAATACCTGCACAGCCTGTTTCTGGAAAACCGACTGACCGCCGGACGGTTTGCGGTAGAGGGCAAGGTGATCGCGCTAAAGGATATTGATGCGCCGTTCTTCGTGCTGGGCACCGAAAAGGATCACATTGCACCGTGGAAGTCGGTCTATAAGGCCACCCTGTTTACCGAGGGCGACTTGCGCTTCTGCCTGACCTCAGGGGGGCACAATGGTGGCATCCTGTCGGAACCCGGCCACAAGCACCGCCATTTCCGTCTGGGCCACCGCACGCCGGGTATCAACTATATGGACCCGGACACCTGGGTTGACCGGCATGACACCCAAGAGGGGAGCTGGTGGACACCCTGGCTGGCCTGGTTGCAGGAGCACTCCAGCGGTCAGACCACGCCGCCAAAGATCGGCACCAAGGAATTGCCACCGCTAGAGGCCGCGCCGGGCACCTATGTGTTTCAGGACTAGGTCAGCGCCTTACAACAACAGCACCTGCGTGCCGATCTGAACCATCTCGTACAGGGATTCGACATGCTTGTTGTACAGACCAATGCAGCCAGACGAACTTTGGCGCCCGATCTTTCGGGTGTCATGGGTGCCGTGCACCAGATAGGCGGGCCAGCCCAGATACATGGCCCGGGTGCCCAAAGGGTTGCCCGGCGCGCCACCATCCATGCGGATCGGCAGGTCGGGGTCTTCGGCCCGCATGGAGGGCGTCGGCGTCCAACTGGGGTTTTGTGCCTTGCGCTTCACTTCGGTATATCCACGCCGGGTCAGATCCTCGCTCCTGGGAATTGACGACGGGAACAGGCGATAGGTGTCCCCATCCCCGCCCCAGTAATGCACCGCGCGGCTGGTGATGTCGGCCAGCAGACAGCCTACTCCAAGCGTTTCAAAATGGTCCTGCCAAGCCTGCGTGCGAAAAGACGAAATATTGCGGCGCGGCTGGGCAAGGAGAAGGCTGGGGGTCGCAAGCATTGCGGATGCTCCCAGCAAAACGGTGCGACGGGTCAAGGGGGAACGATACATGGGACCTCCGGGTTACAGGTTGGCCCGGATATCGGCCACCGCAGCGACAGGGGCAAGGGGTCGGGCCATCGCAATCGCGTGAAGCACCAAAATGTGATCCCTGCGCAAAAGAAAAACCCCGCGCCAAACGGCCACGGGGCTTTTCCGGGAGGTAACTTTGTGCGTCAGTCGTAGCTGCGCGTGTCTTCGATGACCTTGCCGTCGTTGGGCAGGCTGCCTTTGGCGACCAGTTCGACCTTGGCCTTCAACTTCAGCGTGTCGACGATTGATCCGGCGTAAGCATTGGCATCGGTGGCGTCGGTTTCGATCTGCACCACCATGATGTCACTTTCGCCTTCACGCGCCGCGATCACGCGGGCACGGGACACATCGTCATGTTTGGCGACAAAGGCCGCGACCTGTTCAGGGCGCACAAACATGCCTTTGATCTTGGTGGTCTGGTCAGCGCGGCCCATCCACCCCTTGATGCGCGTATTGGTGCGGCCACAGGGGCTGATCCCGGGCAGAGTGGCGGACAGATCGCCGGTGGCAAAGCGGATCAGCGGATAATCGGGGTTCAACGTGGTGACCACGACCTCGCCCACTTCACCCGGCGCAACAGGGTCGCCGGTGCCGGGGCGTACGATTTCGACGACCACGTGTTCATCGATGATCATGCCCTCCATCGCCGGGCTTTCATAGGCGATGTTGCCCAGATCGGCGGTGGCATAGCTTTGCAAGCACATGATGCCGCGATCTGCATATTCCTGACGCAAGCTGGGGAACAGAGCGCCCCCGCCCACGGCGGCCTTGGTGATTTTCAGCTTCACGCCATCCGCATCAGCCCGGTCCAGAATGACCTTCAGGTAATCGGGCGTCCCGGCGTACGCGGTGGTGCCGATGTCGGCGGCAGCGCGCACTTGCAGTTCGGTCTGGCCAACGCCAGCGGGCACGACAGCGGCGCCAACGGCCCGCGCGCCATTTTCAAAGATCATGCCGGCGGGTGTCAGGTGATAGCCAAAACAGTTCTGCACGATATCGCCCTTGCCAATGCCGCAGGCGGCCAGAAAACGCCCCATGCGCCACCAGTCATGGCCGGTGCCGCCGGGTTCGTAAATCGGGCCGGGGGATTGGAAGATATGGGCGAATTCGTGGGTTGGCAGGGCGGCAAAGCCCCCCAGCGGACCATCAGCGGCCTGGGCTTTACCGATCTCGGATTTGCGCAGCACTGGCAGGGAGGCCAGGGCCTCAGCCGAGGTGATTGCGGCGGCGTCAACGCCACCCAAGCTGCCTGAAAAACCCGCCAACACCTGAGCGCGAGCAATCTGGGCCGGAAGGGCCTGTGTCAAATCGGCCGCGCGTTGATCGGCGGACCGGGTTTCCAGCGTGTCGAAGAAGTCAGACATGGAAAGAACCCTTTTGTGAAGGGCAGAGCATGTCGCGGGGCGAAACCCGGCCATGCACTGCGTGCAATTGTATACTGGGGACGAATTGGCATAGATTACGCCGCAACGCAGAAAGAAAGCCGACGTGATGACCGATATGGCCAACCGAGTTCATTTTGATGACACCACCCAGACGGTGGAGGTCGATTTTACCGGGCTCATGCTGGACAGCTCGGCCGATGTGAACGGGGTCTATGACCAGATCCACACGGCGATTGCCGACAGCGGCGAGGACAGGTGGTTCTTCCTGCTGCACGTGACAGGTCTGCGCGTCGACAGCTTTGCCTGGGTGGCCCAGACGCAGCGCGGCAAGGCGTTGACCAAGGCCCATGCCATGGCCACGGTGAAACTGGACAACAGCGACATCACGCGCAGAGAACTGATCCGCACGGCGGGCACGGATGCGTTCAACCCGAACCTGTTTGCCGACCGCGATGCGGCGCTGGCGCGGATTGCGCAGCTGCCCTCGACCCGGGTCGCCAAGCTGAACCGCACGCCGCAATACGCGGTGGATCAGATCACCGGGCGCCTGCGTCTGGACGACGCCCGCCGGATTGCCGAAATCGACCTGTCCGGCCTGACCCTGCGCCATTCGGGCGACGTGAATGTCGTTTACGACACGCTGGCCGGGATGCTCGACGCCACCGATCGCAAGTGGTTCTTCCTGATCAACACCGAAGCGCTGCGCATCGAGCAGGCCGCCTGGCTGTCCCAGTCGCGCGCCGCCAAGCGGTTGCGTCTGGCCTTCAGCCTGGGGCAGGTCCGATATGGCACAGCCGTCGAGGAAACCGGTCAGGTCGTGGCCATGCGCCCGGCGTTGAACCGGGACCAAGCCTGCGCCCAACTGGACGCCCTGCGCGACCAGGTCGCCTGAGCCCAAGGGAAAACACGCTGGGCGCACGTCCCCTGTCGGCTCGCCAATAGCCGATGACATATGTTGCGTTTTGCGGCGCATCAGGCCAGCCAACGCTTCCGGCGACGATAGGACCGCACGTCGCGGAAGGATTTGCGCCCGTCATCCGACATGCCCAGATAGAATTCCTTGACGTCCGGGTTCTCGCGCAGTTCGGCAGCGGGGCCGTCCATCACAACGCGGCCTGATTCCAGGATATAGCCATAGTGCGCATAGCGCAGGGCGACGTTGGTGTTCTGTTCGGCCAGCAGGAAGGTCACGCCTTCGTTTTCGTTCACCGATTTCACGATCTCAAAGATCTGTTCGACCAGTTGCGGTGCCAGGCCCATGGACGGTTCGTCCAGCAGGATGCACTCAGGGCGGCTCATCAGAGCGCGGCCCATGGCAACCATCTGCTGTTCCCCGCCCGAAGTATACCCGGCCTGGGATTTGCGGCGCTCGCGCAGCCGCGGGAAATACTTGTAGACCATTTCAAGGTCATCAGCGATGGCACCCTTGCCGTCCGACCGCGTATAGGCGCCGGTCAGCAGGTTTTCTTCGACTGTCAGGTGTTCGAAACACCGGCGGCCCTCCATCACCTGGATAACGCCGCGCTGCACCAAAGCAGCGGGGTTGGATTCGGCGACGTTTTCGCCACGGAACTCGATCGAGCCCTTGGTGACTTCGCCACGTTCCGAGTGCAAGAGGTTCGAGATCGCTTTGAGCGTGGTCGTCTTGCCCGCACCGTTACCGCCCAGAAGGGCCGTGATCCCGCCTTTGGGAACATTCAGGCTTACGCCCTTCAACACAAGGATCACGTGATTATAGATCACCTCGATATTGTTGACCTCCAGAAGGGTCTCTTGGGTCTCTGCGGCGTCCAGCATCTTGGTCGTCCTGTCTGAATTCGTTTCGATTGTGTCCGGGCCCACGGGGTGCGGGCCCGGACGAGTCTGTCAAAGCGGCTTAGTTGCAGCGCGGTTCGATGTTGTTTTCAGCCGCATAAGCGGCCGAGTCGGCGTCGATCAGCGGCTGAATAACGGACATATCCGATTCGCCGAATTCGGTGATCAGGCTCCAGGCTTTGGCCGTTGCGTCCCACTGTGCGATGGCACCGGTGCCCGGGCCGCCGTGGTTGGCGCAGGACACTTTGAAGCTGGGGCCAAAACCGGGCATGCCCAGTTCGGTCATACGCTCTTCGGTGATTTCCAGAGCTTCCATCGCGTCACGCATTTGCGCGGCGTTGATGTCGGCCACACCAGTCATGGACTGTGCTTTGCCTGCAGCTTCAGCAGCCAACATGGCGGCATACAAACCACGGTTGTACCCTGCGGTGCCAATCTGGTCGCCAGCGCCAGCAGCCAGGCCTTTGTCGACAACGTATTTCTGCAGGTCGTCAAATACCGGGAAATCGTCACCGACATTGTGGAAGGCTACAGCCTTATAGCCGTGGGAAGCTTCGCCTGCGGGCAGCACGTCATGTTCGGCACCCGACCACCACACACCGATGAAGTTTTCCATCGGGTAACGGATGTTGGCGGCTTCCTGGACGGCAACCTGGTTCATCACGCCCCAGCCCCACATCAGGACATAGTCAGGCTTTTCGCGGCGGATTTGCAGCCATTGCGATTTCTGCTCCTGACCGGGGTGATCCACGGGGATCAGGGTCAGTTTATAACCGTGCTTGGCGGCCAGATCTTCCAGCGTGCGGATCGGTTCCTTGCCGTAAGCCGAGTTGTGATAGAGCAGCGCGATGGACTTGCCATTGATGTCGCCGTCGTTCAGTTCCAACAGGTGGTTCACTGCCAGCGAGGCGCCGTTCCAATAGTTGGCCGGATAGTTGAACACATGGCTGAACACGTCGCCATTGGCTGCCGAGGTGCGGCCATAGCCCATGGTGTGCAGCGGGATACCGTCAGCGGTTACTTTCGGGATCAACTGATAGGTGATGCCGGTCGACAGGGGTTGGTACACCAGAGCGCCCTGGCCCTTGGTCGATTCATAGCACTCAACGCCCTTTTCGGTGTTGTAGCCGGTTTCGCATTCCGGAACCTGCGTGCGCACGCCGCCGATCCCGCCGTCACGCTCGTTCAACAGCGTGAAGTAATCCGCATATCCATCAGCGAAGGGGATGCCGCCAGCCGCGTAAGGGCCGGTGCGGTAGCTGAGCGACGGGAACACCAGGTCGGCCATGACCGGGGTGCCCACCATCAGGGCTGCGACGGTAGCCGCTGCGATTTTCTTCATATTCATTTGCTTTCCTCCCTAGGTTTGCAAGTGTCGTGCCCGTCTTCGAGTCACGATCTGGGTGTTGGTCCGCCCCGCTAGTGCGGGAAGGGCCAAAGTCTCATTTTCTCCTTGGCCAGGCGCCACAGTTGCGCCAACCCGTGCGGTTCGACGATCAGGAAGATCACGATCAAACCACCGACGATGATGAACTCCAGATGTGCTGCCAGATCCGTCGGCCAGCCCATGCCGCCCACCAGGATGTTTTTCAGCAGAACCGGCATCAGCACCATGAAGGCCGCGCCCGCAAAGCTGCCAAGGATCGAGCCAAGGCCGCCGATGATGACCATGAACACGATCAGGAACGACTTCTGGATACCGAAGGCTTCGCCAACCTCGGCGGCCCCAAGATAGATCGAGAAGAACAGAGCGCCTGCGATGCCGACGAAGAAGGACGACACTGCAAAGGCGGTCAATTTCGCCTTCAACGGATTCACGCCGATGATTTCCGCCGCGATGTCCATGTCACGGATCGCCATCCATTTACGCCCGGCCATGCCGCGCGTCAGGTTGCGGGCGACCCACGCCAGCACCACGACAAAGATAAGGCAAAACAGATATTTCGCCCAGGCTTCGGTGTTGGGGCCTGTCACGATGATGCCGAACACCGTCCGCTCAGGTGCGTTGATCTGACCCGAGGCCGAGTAGTTGTAAAACCACGGCACCTTGTTGAACAACCACACCAGAAAGAACTGGGCGGCCAGCGTGGCCACGGCCAGATAAAAGCCCTTGATGCGCAAGGACGGCAGGCCGAACATCACGCCGACCAGGGCCGTGATCCCCCCCGCCAGAAGCACATGGATGATAATGCTGACTTCGGGGAATGAGGTCATCAGCTTGTAGCAGGCATAGGCGCCCACAGCCATGAACCCCCCGGTGCCCAGCGACAGCTGCCCGGCATATCCGGTCAGAATGTTCAGACCCAATGCAGCGATTACATAGATCAGGAACGGCACGAATACGGCGTTGGCCCAGTAATCGTTGATAAAGAAGGGCACCACCAGAAAGGCAACGGCCATAAGGGTCCAGTATCCAACCCGATCCAACTTGATCGGGAACGTCTGGCTGTCCTTGGCATAGGACGTTTTGAAATCACCAGCTTCGCGGTATAGCATCGGTTAGACCCTCTCGATGATTTTTTCGCCGAACAGGCCCTGGGGCCGGAAGACGAGGAAGAGGAGCGCCAGCATATAGGCGAACCAGTTTTCAGTGGCGCCGCCCAGGAAGGGGGCCCCGATCAGGAATTCGAACAGTTTCTCACCGACACCGATGATCAGACCGCCAACAATGGCACCCGGGATCGAAGTGAAACCGCCCAGCATAAGCACCGGCAAAGCCTTGAGTGCGATCAGCGACAGGCTGAACTGAACGCCGGACTTGGCGCCCCACATGATGCCCGCAACCAGCGCGACGAAACCCGCCAGCGACCAGACCAACACCCAGATGAAGCGCAGCGAGACACCGACCGACAGAGCCGCCTGGTGATCATCCGCAACAGCCCGCATCGCACGGCCCTGTTTGGTATATTGCGAGAACGCGACCAGCGAGGCCACCAGGATGGCAGCAACCACGGTGGCGACCATGTCCAGCTTGTCGATGAAGAAGCCGTAAAAGCCGTCTCCGCCCAGCCAGGCCGTGTTTTCTTCCAGCCACAGAGAACCGCCCTGGGGCAGACCCACGTCCAGTTTCTTGATGTCGGCACCCCACATAAGGTCGCCGAAGCCTTCCATGAAATAGGCCATGCCGATGGTCGCCATGAACAGGATGACGTCCGGCTGACCGACAAGATGTTTCAGGATGTATCGTTCGACAATCCAAGCGAACAACACCATGACACAGGCCGTCAGAAGGATCGCCAGAAGGGCGGGCACATGCCAGCCAAAGTGGTGAATTTCCGTGCCAAGGATGGCGTTGATCAGGTGGGCAAAGGGCACTTGGCCGTTCTGAATGCCCACCAGGGTCATTGCTGCGAACAGGGCCATGACGCCCTGCGCATAGTTGAAAATACCAGACGCTTTGAAAATCAGCACAAAGCCGAGCGCCACGAGAGCGTAGAGCACCCCGGCCATCAGGCCGTTCAGGGTAACTTCGATCGCATAGAGTAGTTGATCAGGCATGTCTGTTCCCTCAGTCGTGCGCCACGCCAAGATAGGCGTCGATCACATCCTGGTTGTTGCGCACCTCGTCGGGCGTGCCGTCACCGATTTTCTTGCCATAGTCCATCACGACCACGCGGTCGGACAGGTCCATGACCACGCCCATGTCGTGTTCGATCAGGGCAATCGTGGTTCCGAATTCGTCGTTCACATCCAGGATAAAGCGGCTCATGTCCTCTTTTTCCTCGACGTTCATGCCGGCCATCGGTTCGTCCAGCAGCAAAAGCGTGGGCTCTGCCGCCAGCGCCCGCGCCAGCTCGACCCGCTTTTTCAGACCGTAAGGCAGGCGCCCGACGGGCGTCTTGCGGATGGCCTGGATTTCCAGAAAATCGATGACCTTTTCGACCTTCTCGCGGTTCTCGAATTCTTCCTTCTGGGCCTTGCCCCACCACACCGCCTGGCTGATGAGCGAGGCGTTCATGTTGTTCAGACGACCTGTCATGATGTTGTCCAACACGGACATGCCATCAAACAACGCGATGTTCTGAAAGGTCCGGGCGATGCCCTGTTGGGCCACCTGGTACGGTTTCATCAGCGGGCGTTTTTCACCATGGAATAACACGTCGCCTTCCTGCGGCTTGTAAAACCCGCTGATCACGTTCAACATCGAGGACTTGCCGGCCCCGTTCGGGCCGATGATCGCACGGATCTCGCCCTCGCGGATGTCAAAAGAGATGTCCTTGATCGCCACAACGCCACCAAAGCGCAGGGTGATGTTTTTCATCTCCATCACAACGCCGCCAATGGTACGACCGTCTGCGGTCACATAGCTGTCCGGGCTTGGTGCTGCGTTCATATCGGTTGCTGCGTTCGTCATTCTGCCGCCATCCCCTGTTTGATGTCCTGAACTGCCGCGTCGCGGATGTTCAGGGTCGCGCTGATCGAACCTTTGCGGCCATCCTCATAGGTGACCTCGGTTTCGATATATTGTTCGTCCTTGCCGCCATAGAGCGCGTCGATCAACGGCGCGAACTTTTCTGCAACGATCTTGCGGCGCACTTTCCGGGTCCGGGTCATTTCGCCGTCATCCGCGTCCAGTTCCTTGTGCAGGATCAGGAATCGGTGGATCTGACAGCCCGACAACATCGAATCTTCGGCAATAGATTTGTTCACCGTTTCAACGTGTTCCTGGATCGTGCCCAACACTTCCGGGTGTCCGGCCAGCTCCTGATACGAGGCGTAAGCGATGTTGTTGCGTTCCGCCCAGTTGCCCACCGCCGTCAGGTCGATGTTGATAAACGCGGTACACATGTTGCGCCCGTTGCCGAAGACGACGGCCTCCAGGATGTCGGGATAGAACTTCAGCTTGTTCTCGACATACTTCGGGGCGAACAAGCTGCCGTCGGCCATCTTGCCCACGTCCTTGGCCCGGTCGATGATGCGAAGGTGGCCCGATTTTTCTTCGAAAAATCCAGCATCACCCGTGGCAACCCAACCTTCGGGATCCTTGGTGTCAGCGGTGCTTTCGGGGTTGTTGTAATATTCAACAAAGGTGCCGGGTGAGCGATAGAAGATTTCGCCATTGTCAGAGATTCTGATCTCAACGCCCGGCGCAGGAACACCGACGGTATCATTGCGCACTTCGCCATCCGGCTGCACGGTGATGAACACGGTCGCTTCGGTCTGGCCGTACAGCTGTTTCAGATTGATGCCCAGCGAGCGGTAGAATTCGAAAATCTCCGGCCCGATCGCTTCGCCAGCCGTATAGCCGACGCGCACGCGGCTGAACCCCAGCGTGTTCTTCAACGGGCCGAATACCAGCACGTCACCCATGCGATATTTGAAGTAATCGCGCACACTGCCGCTATAGAGGTTCAGAAGGATCGGATCCTTCGCCTTGAAATGCTCGCGCACGTTCTTGCCATGCCGCAGCTTGGAAAAGAACAGACGGATTGCGTTTTCGACGATGGTTTCCACCGCGAACCCGATGCCCATCGCGTATTTCCACGCGGTTTTGACCCGGCGCTTCAGGTCCGGCTTGGCCAGGCGACGCTTGGGCATACCGTATTTTTCACCGGCGGTCTTGGCGAAGTCCATGAAGTGATGGAACAGTGCGTATTTCAGATCGCCACTGTCGTTCATACGGATCATGACGTTGGTCAGCTGTGTTTCAAACACACGCGGCGGGGCGAAATAATAGGTCGGCCCGATTTCACGCAGGTCGGTCATCATCGTTTCCGGGCTTTCGGGACAGTTCACGCAGAACCCCGTCCAATACGCCTGCCCGATCGAAAAGATAAAGTCGCCAACCCAGGCCATCGGCAGATAGGCCAGGACGTCTTCGCCACCGCCCAGGTCGTCGAACTCACACGAGTTCTTGGCGCTTTCGACGATGTTGCGATTGGACAGAACCACGCCCTTGGGCTTGCCGGTTGTGCCGGACGTATACAGCATCACGCAGGCGCTGTCGTATGTCAGCTCGGCCTCACGTGCGGCCATCTCGCCCTCCAGGCGGCTGTGTGCGACGCGCCCCTCTTCCTGGACGTCATGATACCAGTTCATGTGGCTGTGATCGTATTTGCGCATGCCGCGCTTGTCGAAATACACGACATGTTCGATGTGGTGGATCGTGTCCTGGACCTCGATCACCTTGTCGACCTGCTCCTGATCGCCACAGATGACGAAACGCGCACCGCAATGGTCCAGCACGTATTCCATCTCTTCGGTAACAGAGTCCTGATACACGGGCACCGGAACGGCCCCGACCTTATGCACCGCGACCATGGCCCAGTAATGCGCCGGGCGGTTGCGCCCGATAATCGCGACATGGTCACCACGGTTGATACCCAAGGCCAAAAGGCCCAGCGCGAGGTTCTGAATTTCCTCGGCCGTTTCGGCCCAGGTCCAGCTTTGCCAGATCCCGAATTCTTTTTCACGGTATGCCGGGCGATCCCCGAATTCCTTCACATTCCGGGCAAGCAGTGCCGGAATTGAAGCATAGGCGCCAGCGGCGGCTAGTTCTTGTGCCAAATTGTCCTCCCACCGTCGGTCTGTCCGACGTTCCCGATCGCTGTAACGATTCTTGCTACAGCAACCCTGACGTAAAATTTCTGGAGGTCAAAGGTTTCCGCACTTTTTCTCAACCCTAACGAATTGTTACCGACGCCGCAAAACAGTGCGCCGCTCTTTTATTCAAAGGGTTTGAGTGCTAGCGAAATACAAAGGAAGCTGCATCATGAATCGAAAAAATTACGATATGGCGGCGCTGACTCAGGCCGGACTGAACCTGATTGGTCAGGCTTTGTCGATCTATGACGGTGATTTGCGCCTTGTTGTAGGGAATCGCCAGTTCCTCGACATGTTCAATCTGCCCGACCATCTTTGTCGCCCTGGTGCGGATTTTTCCGAGACAATCCGCACGCTGGTGGACCAGGGTGAATATGGCGATGTGCTGGACCCGGATGGCTTCGTGCAATCGCGCGTGGAACAGGCCTTGGCATTCGAGCCCCACTACCTGGAACGCACCCGCGCCAATGGCCGGGTGATCTCGATCGAAGGCAGCCCCTTGCCCGAGGGCGGCTGGGTCACAGTCTATACCGACATCACGCCAATCAAACGGCAAGAGGCCCTGTTGCGCGCCCGATCAGAGGAACTGTCCGACCAGGTGCTGAGCCATACCGAAGAACTGGGCCAGACCAACCGCGCCCTGGCCAGCGCAAACGCACAGCTGGAGGAAACCAAACGCCAGCTGACCGAAATGGAAAGCCGCACGCGCCTGACCGCCGAAATGATGCCCGCCCATATCGCGCGCATTGACCAGGAGCGGTACTATACGTTTTCGAACCGTCGGCTGGGGTCGGTCATTCCCGGACGCCCGACGAACCTGATCGGCCTGCATGCCAGTGAGGCCCTGGGCGACGAAGCCTATGGGCGGATCGGGCCCTATTTCGACAAGGCCTATCTGGGCGAACCATCCGTGTTCGAATTCACCCACGAAGGATCGGGACGGCGCATTCGCGTCGCACTGACACTGGACATAGACGACGCCGATATCACCGGCGTTTACATCCTGTCGATGGATGTGACCAAAGAAACCCAGGCGCGCGCCGCCCTGAACCAGACCCGCAAACGCGAGCTGGCGGCGCAGATGACATCAGGCATGGCGCATGATTTTTCCAACCTGTTGACCATCATCCTGGGCATGCAAAGCCGCCTGGATGGGATGGAGCTCAGCTCCGACGTTCAGGAACTGGTCACAGCCACGATCGGCGCGGCCCGGCGTGGCGGCACGCTTCTGGACCGGATTGCGTCAATTTCCGGCCACCGCGACATGCGGCTCGAGGCAACCGACGTGCCCGCCCTGCTGCGCGGGCTGGAAACGCTGGCGACCCCGACCCTACCGGACGGCATCACGTTCGAGATCACAATCGAAGGGTTGCAAGACCCGTTACTGATCGACCCGGGCGCGGTGCAAGACAGCCTGTTGAACCTGATCCTGAACGCCACCCACGCCATTGGGCGCGGCCCCGGCACGATCATGCTGACCGCGCGGGCCATCCGCGAAACCTGGCTGGAATTCCGCGTCACCGACACCGGCACGGGCTTTGGCCCCGAGGCCCTGGAACATGCGCTGGACCCGTTCTTTACCACCAAGGGCGGTGAAGGGTCCGGGCTGGGCTTGGCGATGGTCTATGACCAGACGAAACTGGCGGGTGGGCAGGTGAAACTGTTCAACGGTGACCGCGGCGGCGCGGTCGTGTCGATCCGCGTGCCGCTGCGCCCCGCCAAGGCCCCCGTCGCCCCGCGCCTGGTGTTGCTGATCGAAGACAACCCTGACATTCGCACCAATGTGCGCGAGATGCTGATCGACATGGGCCACCAGGTGATCGAAGCCGCCTCGGCAGAAGAGGCCGAAGGGCTGGTCACGCTGGATGGCATCGGGTTGGTCCTGTCCGACATTGTGCTGGAAGGTGTCGAAACCGGCCCCGAATTCCTGGCCCGTCAGGCTGCGAAGGGCGGCCGGATGCCTGCGGTTCTGATGACCTCCCTGCCGCCTGACGATCCACGCCGTGCCGATACGCCCTTTCCGGTGCTGTCAAAACCGTTTACGCAGGGCGAGCTTTCCGCCTTTCTGTCCCAAGAGGTGCCCGCATGACCCAACCCCTGGTTGCCATTCTGGATGACGAACCCGAAATCCGCCGCATGCTGTCCACCGCCTTGGAAGACGCGGGATTTCGCACCACCAGTTTTGGCCGCGCCACCGAATTCGAAGCGGCATTAAAGAGGACCGCGCCGGATGTGTGCCTGGTCGATCTAGGCCTGCCAGACCGCGATGGGCTAACGCTGGTCCACCGCCTGGCGCTGCAATCCGGTGCCTCGATCATCATCATTTCAGGCCGCGCGCAGGTGCAGGACCGGGTGACGGGGCTGGAGCTGGGCGCTGATGACTACATCATCAAACCGTTTGAACCCGCCGAGGTCGTCGCCCGCGTGCGCGCCCGTCTGCGTCAGGCCAAGCCGGGTGGTCCAGCATCAGACACCGCGCATTTCGCAGGCTGGATCGCCCATTTCGACCGCTATGTATTAGAGGACGACAAGGGCGAAGAGGTCGCGTTTTCCCACGCCGAAGGCGAGGTGCTGCGGCTGTTCCTGGACGCCCCCAAACGGCTGATTTCCCGCGCCCAGATGCAGGAAAGCCTGGGCGGCGTTGCGGGCGAAAGCTTTGACCGCGCCATGGATGTGCGCATCTCACGCCTGCGCACCAAGCTGCGCGAAGACCCGAAAAACCCGCGCCTGATCAAGACAATCTATGGCGCGGGTTATATCTTTTTGGGCGATGTCAGGTGGGGTTAGAACCTTGATCTAGGTTGCGCCTTTGGATTGGTTGTGTCGGGAGCACAAGACCTGACCGTTGCCTTCGTCCGTTTCCCCACCTTTTGACCACGCCAGAACATGATCAGCCTGGTAGTCATTCCAAGAGACCTGGGCTTCTTTTTCCGGCAAACCCGCGGCCAGGCACATTTGGCACAAGCCCTTGTCTCGGCGGAATATTTCAATTCTCTGACTTTCAGAGAAAACCCGTTTGTTGTCCTTCCTGAGGACGCCCACGTCATGTTGATCCGCATAGTCAAAAAAGATCTGACGAATTATGAGGTCTCGGTCTCGCAAATCGTTTGCGCCTTGTTGGCGGCTGTTTGAAAACAAGGCAATATCAAGATCGCGTTCTTCTGCTGTGCGCCATCTTTTGTGAAAATCATAAAGAAAATCCGCGAGCAACTGTTGAAGACGTTCATCAAGAACATAGTACCTGTTCAGATGTCGAACCAACAAATAGTAAGAAAGGATAAAGTATTCTCGATTCAATTCTGCAACTTTGCCGCCATCGGCAAGCATTGGATCTTCTTTCAAAATACCGACGATAATGTCCAAAACACGAAGTACATTTTTTGCTGCAGGTTCTTGAGCGTATGAAAGATCCCCAATTCCAGCTTCGACCTGCGTTCCCTCGATCAATTGCTGAACGCTTTTATCCTTTAGGTCGGTGTACCCTTCTTCAACTTCGATCAACAGCATCCGCGCCAGCATAGCGAGGTGTTCCATTCGGCCATTGCCGCGATTAATGATTTGAAAAAACGATGCTTCTTTGGGTTGGATTCGACTGGCTTGTAGTTTTCGAAATCAAATTCGATGTCATCACTATACTGGACAAGAAAATTTCGGACCCGTGAGGACAATCTGGCATGCGCAACTTCCATAGAGTTTAGGGATTCACCCTGCTGAAGCCTCCAAAAAATCTCCGTTGCGATCAGTTGATGCGAGGCATTGTCCTTAACTTCAATCCCACGGATTTTGTCGACTTGAAACTCCAGCTTATCAATGTATTTTCGAAAATCTGTTCCAAGTTCTTCGTATCTCTTGCCAACCAAATCGGACTCAAAATCCTTGAGAGAATTGGGAAGGGGGAATTCACCATCGAAATAGCTTTGAACCGTCGTGATACGTTGCTGACCATCAATCACTTCCGAAACAGACGCAACATCTGTCAGCCTAACTTCCCGCAACACCACATCCGGTATATAAAACCGGCGTAGTATGCTATCCATTAACGCCTGTTTCTTTTTCACCGACCAAACAGTTTTGCGTTGGTACGGTGGCCTAGTAATGTAATCGTCACGATAGTCCCTGAGATCTCTTAAGGCGAGAACTGTACGCTCGATCGTGTAATCACTTTCTTTACTAAATGACATTCTTCCTCCTAGATGAATTACCGCCTCGAAGAAGCACTAAAAATCATCGGCGATCAATCTATCCCTTTAGTTTATTTTTACTCCGCCGCGATGTCTTCGGCCTTTTCGACCCGCACCGCTGCGAACTTCATTTCGGCGATCTTGCCATAGGGGTCCAGCGCCGGGTTGGTCAGGATGTTGGCCGCCGCTTCGACATAGGCAAACGGCAGGAACACCATGTCCTCGGCAATCGCGCTGTCCGCACGCGCCATGACCACAATAGACCCGCGCCGCGTGGTCAGGCGAACGTGGCCACCGGGTTCCACCCCCATCGCGCGCAGGGTTTTCGGGTGGATAGAACAGTTCGCCTCAGGCTCGATTGCATCCAGAACCACGGACCGACGCGTCATCGACCCGGTGTGCCAGTGTTCCAACTGCCGCCCGGTGGTCAGCACCATCGGATAGTCCGCATCAGGTTCTTCTGCGGGGGGCAGGATCGAGGCAGGCGTGAATTTCGCACGCCCACCCGCGCGTGGGAAACCATCGCCGAACACCACCGACTGGCCGGGATCTTCGGGCGACAGCGACGGGTATGTCACCGCGTTTTGGCGCTCCAACCGGTCCCAGGTGATATTGCTCAACGACGGCATGACCTGTTCCATCTCGGCAAAGACCTCGCGGGGGTGGGTTTGCGGCCAGTCCAGTCCCAAGCGCTTGGCCAATTCAATCGTGATCCACCAGTCTTCGCGCGCCTCGCCGGGTGGGGGCACGGCGGGGCGGCCCATTTGCACGGTACGGTTGGTGTTGGACACGGTGCCGGTCTTTTCGGCAAAGGCGGCGGCGGGGAACACCACGTCAGCATAGCTGGCGGTTTCGGTCAGGAAAATGTCCTGGCTGACCAGGAATTCCATACGTTCAAGTGCTTCGCGCACATGGGTCACATCGGGGTCGGACATGGCCGGATTTTCGCCCAGGATATACATGCCCTTGATCTTGCGTGCGTGGACCGCATCCATGATTTCCACCACGGTCAGGCCGGGATTGGGGTTCATGTTGTCGGTGTTCCAGACGTCCGAATAGCGCGCCAGAACCTCGGGATCTTTCACCGATTTGTAATCGGGCAAGAACATCGGGATCAGACCGGCATCCGAGGCCCCCTGCACGTTGTTCTGGCCGCGCAGCGGGTGCAGCCCGGTGCCCGGACGCCCCACATTGCCGGTCATCAGCGCCAGCGAAATCAGACAGCGTGAATTGTCGGTGCCATGCGTGTGTTGCGACACCCCCATGCCCCAGAAAATCATGCCTGCCTTGGCCCCAGCCCAGACTCGTGCGACGTCGCGCAGCGTATCCGCGTCAATGCCACAGATCGGCGCCATCTCTTCGGGGCTGAACCCACGCAGATGGTCGCGCATCGCGCCCCAGTTTTCGGTGTGGGCGGCGATATAGGCGTCGTCTTGCAGGCCTTCTTCGGCAATCACATGCATGATGGCATTCAGCATGGACACATCCGCGCCGGGCCGGAATTGCAGCCGGTGCGTGGCGAACCGCCCCATGCCGACGCCGCGCGGATCCATGACAATCAGCTTGCCGCCGCGTTTGGTGAACTGTTTGAAATAGGTCGCCGCGACGGGGTGGTTTTCGATCGGGTTGGACCCGATCACAATCGCCACATCGGCATTTTCGATTTCATTGAACCCGGCGGTCACGCCGCCCGATCCGACGTTTTCCAACAGCGCCGTAACCGATGACGCGTGGCACAGCCGTGTGCAGTGATCGACGTTATTGTGGCCAAAGCCCATGCGGATCAGTTTCTGGAACAGATAGGCCTCTTCGTTGGTGCATTTGGCGCTGCCGAACCCGGCGATGGCTTCGCCACCATGGTCATCACGCAGGCGCGCCAGACCGGCGGCGGCGGCATCCAGCGCCTCGTCCCACGAGGCCTCGCGGAAGTGGGTCAGAGGATCGGCCGGGTCGACGTTCATGCCCTTTGGCGCGCCGTCCTTGCGGATCAGCGGTTTGGTCAGGCGGTGACCGTGGTTGATGTAATCGAACCCGAACCGGCCTTTGACGCACAAGCGGCCTTCGTTGGCGGGGCCGTTGATGCCTTCGACATGCACGACCTTGTCGCCTTTGACCTTCAGGCTGACCTGACAGCCGACGCCGCAGAACGGGCAGACGCTTTCGACCTCACGGTCGAAATCCGCGCTGTTGCCGGTGCCCGCGCCGTCGGTCACGGTGGCAGGCATCAAGGCGCCCGTTGGGCAGGCCTGAACGCATTCGCCACAGGCCACACAGGTGGACGCACCCATGTTGTCGGCCTGGTCAAACACCGGGTAGGCATCGTGGCCGCGCCCGGCCATGCCAATCACGTCGTTGACCTGCACTTCGCGGCAGGCGCGAACACACAGGTTGCATTGAATGCAAGCGTCCAGGTTCACGCGCATGGCAACATGGCTGTCATCCAACAGCGGGATGCGGCCTTCCTCCAGCTTGGGGAACCGGCTTTCGCAAATGCCTTGGGCGTCGGCCATGTCCCACAGGTGCGACGCGGTGTCATGGGCGTCTTTGCGGGCGGGTTGGTCGGCCACCAACAGTTCCATCACCATCTTGCGCGCCGTGGTGGCACGCGCATTGTCGGAATTCACCACCATACCGTCGGCGGGTGCGCGCACACACGAGGCCGCAAGCGTGCGTTCGCCTTCGATTTCCACCATGCAGGCGCGGCAGTTGCCATCGCTGCGATATCCAACCTGATCCTTGTGGCACAGGTGCGGAATGGTCGTGCCTTCACGCTTGGCGACCTGCCAAATGGTTTCGCCATCGCGTGCGACAACGTCGCGCCCATCCAGGGTGAATTTGATTTCGTGTGACATGACGGCCTCCGCGCTGTTGCGACAGTATACACCACGCCCAAGGTCCGGTCAGTCATCCAATCCCGACAAACCACACCTCTTTTGCGCCAGCCATGTCACGCAAACGCCGCCATTCGAACCTCCACCCATTTCCTCTTGCCAAAAATATCCCCGCCGGAGGCATGCCGCACTTTCCAGCTCCGCAATCCTCGCCTACCAATACGCCCAGCATTAGGAGCAACTTCATGTCGCAGATTACCCTCATTCGCCATGGCCAGGCCAACACCGGTGCCCAGGACGAAATCAGCTATGACGCCCTGTCTGATCTTGGTGGCCAACAGGCCACCTGGTTGGGCGATCACATGCGCGCCACGGGGGATGATTTCGCCCGTGTTTATTCCGGCACCATGACGCGGCACTTGCAAACCGCAGCCGCCTGGGGCGATCCCGCCCCGACCCAGGACGAGCGGCTGAACGAGGTTGCCTATTTCGACCTGTCGCAGAAAATGCACGAACAGTTCGGTATCCCAGTCCCCAGTGATCGCGACGGGTTCGTCGAACATCTGCCGCTGGTGTTCACCGCCTGGCAGGACGGCAAAATCGAAGGGGTCAGCGAAAGTTTTCACCATTTTCAAACCCGCGTCGATGAGGTCTTGCACGAAATTGCCGCAGGTGAAGGCCGCGCGCTGGTCGTGACCTCAGGGGGCTTGATCGGCATGGCCGTGCGCGTCGCCATGGGGTTAGAGCTGGGCAGTTTTGCCCGCCTGTGTCTGACCATCATGAACAGTTCCGTACATCGGTTGCATCCGGTTGGCTCGGGCTTGACGTTGACCCAGTTCAACGCCATCCCTCACCTGGAAGCGCGTGATCGCCATCATGCGCAGACGTATATCTAGGGGGTCACATGACACATCTGTGGGTGCGCGCCGAGCAGCGCGAAAACGAAGACCGCGTCGGGCTGACCCCCGAAGGTGCCAAGGCACTGCTGGACGCAGGCATTCGCGTGACCATCGAGAAAAGCAGCGTGCGCGCCATTCCTTTGCAGGGATATATCGATGCCGGATGTGAAATTGCGGCAGAAAACAGCTGGCCCGACGCGCCGTTGGACGCGATCATTTTCGGGCTGAAGGAACTGCCTGACAATGGCACCCCCCTGCCCCACAAACACATCATGTTTGGTCATGCCTTCAAGGGCCAGCATTCAGGCCGCGCCCTGTTGGATCGGTTCAATGCGGGCGGCGGCACGCTGTATGATCTGGAATATCTGGTCGAAGAAGACGGCCGTCGCGTCGCTGCGTTCGGCTATTGGGCCGGGTTCGCGGGCGCGGCCGTCACGTTGAAAACATGGGCCGCACAACAACGAGGCAAGATTTGCCCGCCCGTCGGGGCCTATCCCGGCAAAGACGCTTTGATCACTGAGCTGCGGGCCGAGCTGGACGGGTTTGACACCCCCACTGCCATCGTCATTGGCGCCCTGGGCCGTGTTGGAACCGGGGCTGCGGATATGCTGGGCGAAATGGACATTGCGGTCACCAAATGGGACATGGCGCAAACCGCATCCGGCGGGCCGTTTCCGGAGATTCTGGACCACGATCTGTTCATCAACTGTATCTTTGCGCGCCCTGGCACGCCGGTGTTCGTGCCGCAATCGGCGCTGGCCAATGACCGCAAACTGACCGCCATCGGCGATGTCGCCTGCGACCCCGACAGCGACTATAACCCGGTGCCGATCTACGACCGCGCCACCACCTGGGACGCCCCTGCGTTGCGCGTGGCGGATGCCCCGATCATGGACGTGATGGCCATCGATAACCTGCCCTCAATGCTACCGGTCGAAAGCTCGATCGATTATGCTGGCCAGCTTCTGCCATCGCTTCTGACCCTTGGTGACCTGACGCGCGGCGTCTGGGGCCGGGCCGAGGCCACTTTCAACGACCACAAGTAAGGAACACGTCATGACAATCCACTGGTGTGGCACCGGTCTGTCGGCCATTCCCGGTCTGCGTCGGCTGATCGAAAACGGCCACACGGTCACTGTCTGGAACCGGACCGTCGACAAAGCACAGGAGGCCGTGGGCGACATCGCCAAGGACATCCGCACCTTTGATATCGACATGCTGGGCGACGCCCTTGTTGCCGGTGATGTGGTTGTGTCCATGCTGCCCGGCGACTGGCACGTGCCGTTGGCGGAACTCTGCATTTCCAAGGGGGCGAACTTTGTCTCGTCGTCTTACATCGCGCCGGAAATGAAGGCGCTGGACGTGGCCGCGCGCAACGCAGGCGTGGCCTGCGTGAACGAGGTCGGGTTGGACCCCGGCATTGACCACCTGATGGCGCATTGGCTGGTCGCGGACTACCGCGCCTCGGACGCCTATGACGCGGGTAACGCCTTGAGCTTCAAGAGCTATTGCGGCGGCATTCCCAAGATCACCAACGCGTTCCGTTATAAGTTCAGCTGGTCGCCCGTCGGCGTTTTGAAGGCTCTGCGCAGCCCATCAAAATCCATCAAGGAATACGTCGAACTGAACGTCGCCCGCCCCTGGGACGCGATTTCATCTTATTCGGCACCTCTGGCCACCCCGGAAACCTTCGAGGTCTATCCGAACCGCGATTCGCTGCCGTTCATGGAAGACTATGCGTTTGATCCGGCCTGGAAAGTGCGTGAGTTCGTGCGCGGCACTCTGCGCCTGAACGGCTGGAAAGACGCCTGGGCCGATGTGTTCACCGAAATTGAAACGCTGAAAGGTGCTGCCGGCGACGCCCGTTTACAGGACATGTCCGACCAGTTCTGGGCCGACAACGCCTATGATGAAGGTGAACCCGATCGCGTCGTCATGTGCGTTGCGCTGACGGCGGAAAAAGACGGAATTGCGACCTATGACAAGACCTATGTCATGGACGCCTGGGGGGACGCGCGCGGCACGGCCATGGCGCGTTTGGTATCCGTGCCGGTGTCTCTGGCTGTCGAAAGCGTGCTGAAACGCCAGATAAAACCGGGCGTCAGCGCCGCGCCGTCAGATGCGAAACTGGTTGCCGAATGGATGGGCGAAATCGACCGCCTGGCGCAGCATCTGCAAGTGGTCGACCACCTGGTGTAAGAAAACAGTCGCGGGCGAGGTCAGAGAATGCCTTCGCCCGCCTCTTCCAGCGAAATCCCCAGCGCGTCCAGACCTGATTCCAGATAGTCGGACAAAAGCGGCATACCCAGCAAATAATCTTCGGTCGGCGAAGACTTTTCGGACTTGGCGGTGGCAATCGCCTCCTCCAATTCCGCCGCATCGAACGTATCGCGCCCGATCCAGGCAATCGCGACCAGGCTGGCCTGTTCGTCATTGTTCAGGTCCGAGATATAGGAGCGCAGCTCGCCTTCGGTGCCATCCGAGGACCGGCTTTCCAGGATCGAATCCGCGTCGGCCACATCCCCCGGAGTGTCCCAACGGGCCACTTTCGAGCCAAGCTCGCGCGCACGCATGATAATCCGGGCGACTTTACGGGGGCTGATATCGAGCATCTTGAACGATCCTTCTTGTCCGGTTTGGAGCCTGCGTATCTTGCCAAACGCAACGCGTAAGGGAAAGGGCTATTCGCCTTTCGGCTTGGTCAGAGGCACAACTTCTGCGCCAGGCTCGTCCGGGGCCAGTTCTTCGAAATCGAAATTGTCCAACCGTTTGGCACGTCGACCGGCCTTTTCGGACGAAATCTTGATCTCGGAAATGTCTTTGGAGGCCTGATGGAAATGCCGGTCCAGGTTTTCCACCCGATCCCCCAGCCGGGTCACATCGGAAAACAACAGCGACAGTTCCTTGCGGATTGCACCGGCCTGTTCGCGCATGCGCGCGTCTTTCAGGATCGCGCGCATGGTGTTCAGCGTGGCCATGCAGGTGGTTGGCGACACGATCCAGACACGGGCGTCGAACCCCTCGCGCACCAGTTCGGGGAAATTGGCGTGCAGTTCGGCATAGACCGCCTCGGACGGCAGGAACATCAACGCGCCATCGGCGGTTTCGCCCTCAAGGATATATTTCTCGCTGATGGCTTTGATATGCGCCTTTACGGACACGCGCATGGCACGGGCGGCCTCCTGAACCTGCGCGGGGGTGTCCGCCCGGCGCAGCATCTCATAGGCCTCCAGCGGGAATTTGCTGTCGATCACGATCGGGCCCGGTGGGTTGGGCAAATGGATCAGGCAATCGGCCCGTTTGCCGTTGCTCAGCGTCTGTTGAAACGCATAGCTGTCAGACGGCAGCGCCTTGGAGACGATGTCATTCAGCTGAATTTCTCCGAACGCGCCGCGGGTCTGTTTGTTGGACAGAATGTCCTGCAAGCTCAGCACATCGCCTGACAGTTTTTCGATGTTCGTCTGCGCCTTGTCGATGGTCGCCAGGCGTTCCTGCAACTGGGTCAGGCTTTTGGTCGTCTTTTCAGATGATCCGGTCAGGGTTTCTTTCATCCGGTCCTGCATTTCAGCCAAGGCGCGGGCAGATTTCATCGCATTGTCATGCAGCCGGTCGTTCATCTGGTGTTGCACGGCGGCCAGACGGGCCTCCATTGTCTGGATCACCTGGGTCTGCCCTGTCGCCTGCGCGTCCGACACAGATCGCAAACCGCCGGTCAACTGGTCCTGTCCCGCACCCAGCACCTGAACCGCCTGCCCCAGCCCGCCCATCTGACGCGCCAGACCTTCGGACAGGCGCGCAGACCGGCCAGCGCGACGCACCGAAATGATCAGCAAAAGGATGACCAGCATCAGCGCCGCCGCGCCCGCCAGGGTGGCCAAAATGAGCGGGTCATTCCAAACGTAACTTGTGTCGCCGATTTGGATCATGTGCGCCCGAACAGCCGTTCGATATCGCTCAGCTTCAACTCCACATAGGTGGGGCGGCCATGGTTGCACTGACCCGAGTGAGGTGTCGCCTCCATTTCGCGCAGCAGGGCGTTCATTTCTTCGGCCCGCATCCAGCGACCTGACCGGATTGAGCCATGACAGGCGACGCGCGACAGGACCGCTTCGATCCGCGCCTGCACCGTTTGGCTGTCGCCCAGATCGGCCAATTCGTCCAGAATGTCGCCGATCATCGCGCCCGCGTTCACCTCACCCAGAATGGCAGGGGTTTCGCGCACGGCAATCGCCGCCCCGCCAAAGGGTTCAATGATCAAACCCAAGCGCGCCAGATCGTCGGCGAACTCCATCAGGCGGGCGGTGTCGCCTGCGCTGAGTTCGACGATTTCCGGGATCAACAGCGCCTGCGAGGCCACACCGTTTTCCGCCATCTGATGTTTCAGACGTTCATAGACCAAGCGTTCATGTGCCGCATGTTGGTCGACAATGACAATGCCCGTGTCGGTCTGCGCGATGATGTAATTTTCATGCACCTGCGCACGCGCGGCCCCCAGCGGCAAGGCGGTGGGGGTGATGTCTTCGACCACCTCAGGCGCTGGTTCAAACCGGGCCGAGGGTGCGCCCATTTCTGCAAATCCGGGCGCGTCGGTCATGGGCGCCTGCGCCTGATACGCCGTGTGCAGCGCGCCATGCGACGGGCGGTCCATCTGATAAACGCGGGCGGCACCGTTTTGTTCGGGCCGCATTGCCCCAAGCGTGGCACCCGCCACGGTGGTTGATGCCCTGTGCCCGGCATTCGCCAAGGCATGGCGCAAACCGGAAACGATCAACCCACGTGCCAGGCCGGGATCGCGAAACCGCACTTCGGATTTCGCCGGATGCACGTTCACATCGACCAGATGCGGATCACAGGACACAAACAGGGCGGCGGCCGGGTGACGGTCCCGCGACAGGAAATCAAAATAGGCCGCTCGCAATGCGCCAGTCAGCAGCTTGTCCTTTACGGGCCGCCCATTCACGAACAGGAACTGCGCAACGGCCGCGCCGCGCGAATAGGTCGGAAGGGCTGCGTACCCCGTCAGCCGCAACCCCTCGCGCTCGGCATCAATCCGCAGCGCGTTTTCGGCGAAGTCACGGCCCAGGATTGACGCCAGCCGCCCGTGCAGCGCATCAAACATATCGCCGGTTTCGGGATCGGCGCGAAAGGTCACGCGCCCGTCACCGCCACCGGACACATCGCGCAGGGTGAACCCGACATGCGGTTCGGCCATCGACAGGCGTTTCACCACATCGGTGATCGCCTGAGCCTCGGCGCGATCCGTGCGCAGGAACTTCAGACGCGCAGGCGTGGCATAAAACAGGTCGCGCAGCTCGACCACCGTGCCTTCGGACAGGGCGGCGGGTTTCACAGGGTTCATCACGCCGCCGTTCACACGGATCATTGCCGCATCGCCATCTGCGCGACTGGTGATGGTCAGGCGCCCGACCGCGCCCAGCGATGGCAAGGCTTCGCCACGAAACCCGAATGTGTGGATGTCCAACAGGTCGCTGCCGTCGATTTTCGACGTCGCGTGGCGGGACAAGGCCAGCGGCAGGTCCGCAGGTGCGATGCCGCAGCCATTGTCCGCAACCCGGATCAATGTCTTGCCACCATCACCATAGGTCACTTCGACCCGAGTCGCCCCCGCGTCCAGCGCGTTTTCAACCAGTTCCTTCACCGCAGACGCTGGACGTTCCACCACTTCACCCGCCGCAATGCGGTTGATGGCAGCGTCGTCCAATTGGCGAATGACCGGGCGATCCGGACTTATATGGGGGCTGAGCTCTGGCATGGCACAAAACCTAGCATGGGCCGCGCCGATTCGACCAATGGAAAACATCGCAGCCTTAACGGGCCGCCTTGCCTCTGGCCAAGGGCGTTCAGTTGCTGCTTTCCACCCCGGCGGGCTGGCCAACAATCACGAAATGCAAAGCCTCGGGCTGGTAAATCCTGGCCGCGACGCGGTTCGCCTCGTCCAAAGTCACCGCCATGATCTGGTCATTGCGCGTGGCGATATAGTCCACCGGCAAGCCGGTCATCTGCATGCCCACCATGATCTTGGCAATAGGCCCATTGCCGTCAAACCGCAGCGGATAGGCCCCTGTCAAATAGGTCTGCGCGGATGCCAACTCCTCCGCCGTCACGCCGTCATGCGCCATGCGGGCCCACTCGGTGCTGACCACCTCGATCACTTCGGCCATAGATTCGTTCTGGCTGGACACCGCGCCCATGACCATCTCGCTCAGGTCCATCGGGATCAGATAGGATCCGATCCCATAGGTCAGGCCGCGTTTCTCGCGGACCTCATCCATAAGGCGCGAATTGAAGCCGCCACCGCCCAGAATTTCGTTGACGATATAGGCGGCGAAGAAGTCGGGATCATCGCGGGTAATGCCCGCGTGGCCAAAGCGTGCCACCGATTGCGGCGTGTCAAATGGCACCACGGTCACCCCAGAACCCAGGCCGAAATCGACCCGCGCGGGGATCGGCGCGCCCGTTTCGGGCAGATCGCCAAACAGCTCATCCAGCAGCGCACCCAAATCCTGGGCCGAAATATCGCCGACCGCACTGACAAAGATGCGATCACGGGCCACGGCACCGTGATAGGCTGCGACGATATCATCGCGGTTCAAGGCGGCGACACTGTCTTCGGTTCCACCATAGTAGCTACCATAGGGGTGGTCACCAAAGGCCAGTGCGTCGAATTGGGTGCCGACAATGTCCTGCGGATCGGTTTTGCGGGAGACCAGGTGCGACAGGACCTGCCCGCGCACCCGCTCAATCGCCACATCATCAAACCTCGGCTGGATAAGGGCGGAGCGTAACAGCGCCACGGCCTCGGCCCGGTTTTCGCTCAGAAACTGCGTCGAGACCGACAGCGCATCATCGCGTACGTCAAAGCCGAAACTGGCCGCCAGAGATTCGCGCGCCTGGGCAAAGGCGCGCGCATCCATGTCGCCCGCGCCCTCTTCGATCAGGCCTGTCATCAGGTTGGTGGCCCCGCGTTTGCCGGGCGCGTCCAGCGACGCGCCACCGCGAAACCGGATTTCCAGCGCCGTAAAGGGCAGCGCGTGTTCTTCGACCAGCCAGGCGGAAATTCCGCCGGGTGATGTCACTTCTTGGATGGCGATTTCGGCGCGTGCGGGCAGGGACCAGACCAACAGGACAAACAGCAGGATATGTTTCATTGGCTGACCTCCGTCACGGTGGGCTGGGGTTCGGGTTGCAGCCATCCGGTGACTGCCCGTTTGCGATCAAACAGACGTTTGGCGGCGGCCATCACGTCCTCGGGTGTGACCGCTTGCAACACTTCGGGCCAGGCTTGCACATCGGCAATGGTCAGCCCCGTGGTCAGGGCGCGGCCGTATCGGTCAGCGCGCGATTGCACATCGTCCAACTCATAGATCTCGCCGGCGCGAACCTGCATTTTCAGCCGTTCGAATTGCTCAAGATCCACGCCATCGGCCATAAAGCTGGCCAGAACCGCGTCCATCGCAGTTTCGGCATTGCCCAGCGTGACACCCTGTGCCGGCACGACAACCAGGGTGAACCCCGTGTCATCCAGCGAGGTCGCCGAATAGCTGGCGCCGGTATAGACCGCGATCGGGTCGTCGAATTGCAACGCATTGCCCAGCACCGAGGTCGCACCAGAGCCGCCCAGCAATTCCGCCAGATAGACCAGTGCGGCGGCTTCGGCCTGATCCCCGGTGTCGCGTTCGGGCGCCTGATAGCGGCGCATCACATAGGGTTGACCGACACGGGCATCTTCGAACACCAAACGACGTTCCGCCAGTTGCGGCGGTTCGGACGGGCGGGCGCGGACGGGCAGGTTTTCCGTCGGCGCAACGGGGCCATAGTGCTGTTGCGCCAGGGCCAAGACGTCTTCGGGCTGCACATCACCCGCGACGATCAGAACCGCATTATTCGGCGCGTAATAGGTTTGGTAAAACGCTTGCGCATCGACGCGGTTCAGCGCCTCCATCTCGTGACGCCAGCCAATCACGGGGATACCGTAAGGGTGGTTCAGATGCGCGGCGGCATACAGTTGTTCACGAAACAAAGCCCCCGGATCGCTGTCCGTGCGGGTCGCGCGTTCTTCCAGGATCACGTTGCGTTCGGTCACGATTTCATCTTCGGACAGGACCAGATCGCGCATCCTATCGGCCTCCATCCGCATCATCAGACCCAGACGGTCGGCGGCAACCCGTTGAAAATAAGCGGTATAATCCCAGCTGGTAAAGGCATTGTCGGATCCGCCGTTGGCTTCGACAACACGCGACAGCTCGCCTGACTCCAGGTCATCCGTGGCCTTGAACATCAAATGTTCAAAGAAATGCGCGATGCCGGACTTGCCTGCGGGTTCATCCGCTGCGCCGACACGATACCACACCATGTGGACCACGACGGGCGCGCGGTGGTCTTCGATCACAACCACCTGCATGCCGTTGTCCAGCACATAATCGGTGACATCCCCCGCCCGCGCCGGGGCTGCGAACAATACCGCAAGCGGCAGGATAAGGCTCAGAAAACGCGTCATGAAAAGCTCCCGATTGTCCCGATCAAATCAAGTTGTATCTCACCCTGATATGGCACCGATTTAGGTGCAAAGGCCCAGGCGTCAAGCCTCACCAACGGGGATGTGATTGAAGTTAACGAAGCGCTCAGCCTTTATCGCGCCGCTTGTGCCGCCTCGGGGGGCACAGCGGGGGTCCAGACCCCGCGACGGCGCAGACGCTCCAGTTCACGGTACTGGTCCAGCTCCATTTTTTCGTATGCGCGATAATAGACGTTCACGTCGAACAGACGTTCCAACAGTCTGCCGCTGTTGCGACGGCGCCATTCAACGTCTTCGGCGGCCAGAGCCTGGCGAATATCGCTGGAAACACCATAACGGGAGGCATGGCTGACCAGCGCCTGTTCCCCACCGCGCAGACCAACCCCGGCAGCGGCATTGCCACCCAACGCGTTCACCGCATCAGCGACCGGCGAGGGGTCTGTAAGGTTCGCCCCCCCCGGTGTGGGCGCTGGCAGGTCAGTATAGTTTTCGGGTTCTTCCAAGGGCTTGGTCGGCAGGATTTGGAATTCATCCGGGCCCGTATTCGACGCCTTGATGTTCATCAACTGCGGCTCACCACGGCCACAGGCCACCAGCGCGGCCAAGGCCACGCATATCAGAATCGATTTGCCAAGAGCGGTCCGCATGGAACCTCCTTCACCCAATTTCTTCGTTTCTTAGCGCATCCGGAAAGGCGCGTCACGGGGTCTTGTTGTCCTTGGCGAACAGGATCAGCCCAAAGGCGCCGACAAAGATCGCCGCATCAGCGACATTGAACGACCAGCGATTGTCGATTCCACAACACGACATGTTCAGAAAATCGACGACCGCACCGTAAATGACCCGGTCGATGACATTGCCCAGCGCACCGCCAAGCAACAGCCCGGCGAACACCTGACCCCAGGCATTCATGCCCCGACGCACCCACAGAACAACCCAAACGCAGATCGCCAAAGCAAGCGCGATCAGAATCCATTTGTTGGCGGCAAACAGGCCGAAATTAACCCCCGTATTCCACGCCATATGGAAATTCAGGAAGGGTGGAAAGACCTCAATCTTTTCGACCGCGGCCAGGTTCAACCCTTTGAGAACCCACAGCTTGCTGGCCTGATCCAGGATCAGGGCCAACAGGGCATATAGGCTCAGGCGTTTCATCGCGGGCTCAGTGGCGGAAGTGGCGCATGCCGGTAAAGACCATGGCCAATCCGGCCTCATCTGCGGCTTCGATCACTTCTTTGTCACGCATGGAGCCGCCCGGCTGGATCACGCAGATGCCCCCGGCAGCGGCCGCTTCCAACAGACCGTCGGCAAAGGGGAAGAACGCGTCAGACGCGACAGCGGACCCTTTGGCCAGGCTTTCGTCCAGCCCCAGTTCGGTCGCCATGCGCGCGGCTTTTGCCGCCGCCACGTTGGCGCTGTCCAGACGCGACATCTGGCCCGCACCGACCCCGACGGTCGCGCCGTTTTTCACATAGACGATGGCGTTCGACTTGACGTGCTTCGCAACCTTCCAGGCGAATTGCAGGTCGGCCATCTGCGCATCGGTCGGCGCCTTCTTGGTCACGACCTTCAGGTCCTCGGAGGGCACATGGCCGACATCCTTGTCCTGAACCAACATGCCACCAGCGACCTGTTTATAGGTCTTCATCGCGGCGCGCGGATCGGGCAAGCCGTCTGTCAGCAACAGACGCAGGTTCTTTTTGGCGGCAAAAATCTCTTTCGCCTCGTCCGATGCGCCCGGTGCAATCACCACCTCGGTGAAGATCTCAACAATCTTGGCGGCGGTTCCGGCGTCCAGCGGTTGGTTCAGCGCGACAATGCCGCCGAAAGCAGACGTGCGGTCACAGTCGAATGCCTTCTGATAGGCCTCGACCAGCGTGTCCCCCACGGCCACACCACAGGGGTTGGCGTGTTTGATGATCGCAACCGCCGGGCCGTTTTCGGGGGCGAACTCTGCCACCAATTCAAACGCCGCATCGGTGTCGTTGATGTTATTGTAAGACAGCTCCTTACCCTGAAGCTGCTGCGCGGTGGCAACGCCGGGGCGCCCGGTGCCGTCGGTGTAAAACGCCGCTTTCTGGTGGCTGTTCTCGCCATACCGAAGCGTCTGGGCCAGCTCACCGGCAAAGGCGCGCCGCTTGGGGGCTTCAAGGTTCAACTGATCGGCCATCCAGCTGCTGACGGCGGCATCATAGGCTGCGGTGCGCGCATAGGCCTTTTGCGACAGTTTCTTGCGGAACTTGGGGCAGGTCGACCCATTGTGTTGATCCATGTCACCCAACAGCTTCGCGTAATCTTCAACGTCCACAACCGTGTTCACGAAGGCCGCGTTCTTGGCCGCCGCGCGGATCATCGCCGGCCCACCAATGTCGATATTTTCGATGCAAGTGTCATAATCGGCACCGGCGGCCACGGTGGCCTCGAACGGGTACAGGTTCACCACCAACAGGTCGATGGCGCCAATGCCATGTTCGTCCATCGCGGCGACATGTTCGGGGTTGTCACGCAGCGCCAGCAGACCGCCATGCACATTGGGGTGCAGCGTTTTCACGCGCCCGTCCATCATTTCCGGAAATCCCGTGATGTCGGCCACGTCTTTCACCGTCACACCCGCATCGCGCAGGGCCTTGGCGGAACCACCGGTCGACAGGATCTCGACGCCCCGGGCCTCCAGCTCCTTACCCAGGTCGATCAGCCCGGTCTTGTCAGATACGGAAATCAGCGCGCGGCGCACGGGTGTCAGGTCGGTCATGTGGGTCCCCTCGGGTGTACTTATGGCAGCCCCGCCGGATCCTCCCGCTCAAGATCGCGTATCGCGGACGGTGTGTCCTGCGCCTTGGCCAGAGACCAGCGGATGCGCGTCGCATAATCCATTGCGGCCCCAGATAGAACCATTTGTTTCGTCGCACGCGGCTTTAAACGGTTCTTTTCAAGGTAAACGCTGTTTTCCAGCGTCAACTCGCCGACACCCTCAAAGCGGAACACCCAGATTTCACCGCTTTTCAACGCCAAAGACACCGCCGTACCACCCAGGTCCAGTTCCGCGTCCACATCCGGGTGCAGGTGGAAATGGATCTTGAAGGACACACCTTGCAGCTTGACCCTGTCCAACGCACGCGAGAACGTGGCCTGTTCGGCCTCGCCAATCGCTGCGACAGTGTCTTCGCCCCGAATATCACGCCCATCGACGGTCAGTTCAATCCGGCGAATATGGGTCAGGCCGTGGCTGCGCAGATACCCGTCGTGCCCGGCAACATAGCCCGCCAGACCGTCTTCGGTGATCTGTTGAATGCGCACATCCTTGGGGGCGTCGATGATCAAAGATCGCTCCTGACCACCCGACTGCGTGACCGGGCCCAACCGGGCCGAAGACAGCCCCGCCAGGCCCAGCGTGCTGTGCGACGGCGTTGCGCGCCCCGCCTTGCGCCATTCTTCGCCGAACTGCGCGCCCGACCCACAGTTGACCAACAACGGTCGACGGCCCGAAGTGACCTCGATCGCCAAGGTCGACGCATGTGCATTCGCCGAGGCCAGGCCCGCAGGTGGCGCGGCGGCATCCATGATGATCGACGTGCGCCCCGCGCTCAGCCGCGCATATCCCATCGACAGGCCCAGGTTCGCCGTGGCCCGCACCCCGGATGTGGCCAGCGCGTGGTCCAGGCGGCCTTCAAGCCCCCGTCCACCGCCGTGAAACCGCGCCAAGCCCCCATCCGCATGACGCAAAGCGCGCAGGGTCGGCGCGATACGTTCAATCGCGGCCAGATGCTCTGCCGCTGCCATGCGACCGCCTTCGGACAGCGCAGAGGCGGCCCAGTTCAACAGGGTGAACACCTCCAGCAATTCTTCGGGGTTGCGGGTCGGGATGCCGCCTTCGCCGTCGATCTGTTCGTCACATTCACGCGCCAGCGCTTGCATCGCAGGTGTGACATGTTCTTCCATGCCCGTCAGCGACAGCCCGGCATATATCAACCCGGTCAGGGCCTCGAACCGGGGCAATCCGGGGGCCGAGGCCTGCCAGCGTTTGGACAGGAAAATCGTCTGTTGGCCCAGCGAGCGGAAGAAATTGAAACTGTCGTCGCCCTCCTGCCCGCTCATCAGGAACAGCGCGTGGTTGATCCAGCGGATCAGGCGGCGCCCGGTCAGGTCCGGCGTCCAGCCCGGCCCGGTGCCCTTGCCGTACATGTCAATCCAGCCCGACAACCAGGCCTGCGCCCGTTTTCGTGCTTCATGATCGCCCAGCGAGGCCAGATCATCCAGCCAGGTAAAGCCCTGCAATTCCTCGGCAAAGCCCGACGAGGGCGCGTCAATTTGCCAGATCGAGGCCTCGGCATCAGCAATATGGTGACCGGCGAACAGGAAATTTCCGGCGACCAGCTGTTTGCCACGGGCATAAGACCCGATGGTGCGCGGTTCAGGTTGGGACACAAAGCCCGTTGCAGGGCGCGCACGTGCGGCCCGGCGGGCGTGCCACCGATTCGCCCAGCGCACCCGGCGTCGGGAAAAAACATCCTGATGTTGCGACACCTGCGCCTCGCTCGTTGCCCTTGATGGGAAATCTTGCGCGCAGCATACGCCGCTTGCGCCGCGCTGTCATGCGCTATCAGACGGCAATCACGCTGGCTTGCGGAAAGCCGCGATAAAGAACCCGTCCATGCCACCCTTGTCGGCCCAGAAATCCGGGCGCAGGCGCAGGCCTTCGGGGCCGACCCAATCCGGGTTGATGCCTGGGATTTTCAGTGCCTCAAGGTCGGGTTTCATGTCGGGCAGGCGCAGCATCGCGTCGCGCACCTGTTCTTCGCCCTCATCAATCAACAGGGAACATGTGCAAAACACCAGACGCCCGCCGGGCTTCAGCAGCCCCCAGGCGCGGTCGATCAGGTGTTCCTGCAATTCGAACAGATGCGGGAAATCGCTGCCGTCCTTGGCATAGGGCAGGTCCGGGTGACGCCGGATCGTGCCGGTCGCGGTACAGGGCGCGTCCAGCAGGATCGCGTCAAACGGGGCGGCCTCGTATTCCAGCGCGTCGGCCACAATAACCTCGGCGGTCAAACCACAACGGGTCAGGTTTTCATCAACCCGCGCCATGCGTCCGGCGGAAATATCAACGGCGGTGACAATTGCGCCCGCGGCCGCCAGCTGCATTGTTTTGCCACCCGGCGCGGCGCACAGGTCCAGCACGCGTTCGCCCGCTGACACGTTCAAAACCTGCGCAGGCACGGCGGCGGCGGCGTCTTGCACCCACCAATCGCCCGCCTCAAATCCGGGCAGGGTCGACACCATGCCGAAATCGCGCAGTCGCGTTGATCCAGTCGGCAGGGCTTCCCCCATCTCCAGCGGTGCTTTGCTGGTCAGGTCCAGCGCGGCGCCCGCAAAATGCGCGGCCTCCATCGCCTCGACCGTGGGCTTGCCGTAATCCGCCAACAGCGGTTTGCGCAGCCATTTGGGCAGGCGCGGCACCGGAAGCGCGTCCCATTTCGACGGGTCGATCTTGCGCAAAACGGCGTTCACCAGCCCCGACATGCGCACGGTTGCGCTGTTGGCCTTGGTGATTTCAACGCACGAGTTCACAACCCCATGGCTGGCCCCGCCCAGGCAGATTTCGACCACGCCCAGGCGCAGGATATTCAACACCCGTTCAGGCGGACGTTTTTGCAGATGCGGCCCCAACAGGCGGTCGGCGCGATCCATGCCGCGAAAGGTCGTCGTGACCAGCCGTTGCACCCGTGCGCGGTCTTCGGGTGCCAATGCGTCGGTGCGTTTGCCCAACACCTCGGACAGCAACCGCTGGTGTTCAATCACGTCGCCCATCAGGTCCACCGCCACTTTGCGAGGTTTTGCCGCGTCCGATACCATCTGCCGTCCTTTGCCTTTTGCTGTGCCCCGCCCTATATCAAAGCCAACGCCGCCTCAAGGAACGCAATATGTCCGACGAAAATCTTGATCTGTCCGCCGATCTGCCCCCAGCCGCCATTCGCGCCCTGGCCGAGGCCAATGAGCGCCGTAAAAAGGCCGAGGCCGAAGGCAAGACCCTGCCCAAGGAATATGGCGGGCGTGATGGCCCTGAACCGGTGCGGTTTGGCGATTATGAACGCAAAGGCATCGCGGTCGATTTCTGAAAATCTGCCACATTCTGGCCATTTCCCCCATATAGAATTGATCCTTGGGGGCACCGGTGGTGAAGGCCAAGGTGACAGATGGACAACCAAACAGACATTGATCCCGATCTCGCGGCGATCCGCGATTTGATCGGGGAACAGGGCCAACGGCCTGTTGCGCAGACGCCGAAATCGGTGCGACAAAAACCCGTGACACAGGCCAAACCTGCGCGCGCATCTTCCCCGCTTGTGTTCAAAATAAAGACGCTGATCCAGTCCGCCTTTGCGGCGACTTCACAACATCTGCACAGGTTTCTGGCCCGCCCCGACGCGCCGCGCCTCATGGCTTTGGCGGTGATTGCAGGCATTTTCGTCTGGCGTCCGATGTATGTGATTGGCCTGGTGCTGATCAGTCTGCTGGTCGCTCTGATCGCCTATTTCTCAATCGGTCCCGACCGTGTGGCACAGATGATTGCGGCGTGGTTCACCCGCCTGAAAACCCGCGACCCAGACCGGGCCGAAGTTCTGCGCAGCCGTGCCGCCAAACTCAGCACGCTGCTGGGCACGGTGGTGGATCGTTTGCCGGAACGCTGGACCCAAGGCCTGTATCTGCCCGATTTCGAAGAACCATCCGAACAGCCGCCAGAAATGCATGACGACCCGTTTGACCGTCTGGTGCCGCAAAGCGAGCTGAGCTGAGCGACCTACAGCCCCAGAACATCCAACATGTCGTATTCGCCCGGCTTGCGCCCCTGGCCCCACAGCGCGGCCTTTACCGCGCCACGGGCAAACACGGTGCGATCGGTCGCAACATGGCGCAGAGTGATGCGTTCGCCATCGGCGGCAAACAACACGTCATGTTCGCCGACGATGTCGCCACCACGAATGGCGGAAAAGCCGATGTCGCCACGCTTGCGCGCCCCGGTGATGCCGTCGCGGCCCCGGTCGGACACATCCGCCAGCTTGACGCCCCGGCCCTCGGCGGCGGCTTCGCCCAGCATCAAGGCAGTGCCGGACGGCGCGTCGACCTTGTGGCGATGATGTGCCTCGATCACTTCGATGTCGAAATCCGCGTCCAGCGCGGCGGCGACCTTTTTCGTCAGCTGCGTCAACAGGTTCACACCCAGCGACATATTGCCCGCCCGCACGATGGTGGCGTGACGCGCGGCAACTTTGAGATACGCCAGATCGTCATCAGACAGCCCCGTCGTACCAATCACATGCACCGCGCGGGCCTGCGCGGCCAGTTCAGCCATGGCGATGGTCGCGGCGGGGGCTGTGAAATCGATCACCGCTTGCGCCTTGGACATGGCCTCCAGCGCGTCATCGGTGACAGGTACGCCCAAGGTGCCCCCGCCCATGCAGTCGCCCACATCGCGCCCCACCCAATCATGGCCCGGACGTTCCAGAGCCGCGACCAGGTTGCAGGCCGGATTGTCCGCAATGGTCTTGATCAACATCTGCCCCATGCGGCCCGACGCCCCCATGACCACGATCCCCGGCAATTCGCTCATGACTGTCTCCCTTAACGTGTTGCTCTTCCCTACCTCGCGCAGCCACGCAACGCAAAGCCTGTTGCACCAAAGGCCCATCAGGCATACATGCCCCCCATGGCAAAGAACCGTTTCAATGAGAATGCAGGCCCGACGCAGCGACAACTGCGGGTGGGCGAACTGATCCGCCGCACCTTGTCCGAGGTGTTGATGCGGGGCGAAATCCATGATCCCGAGCTGAACCGCATGTCGATTACCGTCAGCGAAGCGCGTATCACCTCTGATATGCGCGTCGCGACGATCTTCGTGCTGCCGCTGGGGGGCAAAGGCAAGGCAGAGGCGATCAAAGCCCTTGCGCGCAATGCCTATGAGCTGCGTCGCATCCTGGGCAAGGTCGCCAAGCTGAAGCACACGCCAGAACTGCGGTTCCTGGCGGATGAGACGTTTGACCGGATGGATGAAACCCACCGGCTGTTGACCCAGGACGCGGTGAAACGCGACGTGGACAAGCCCGCGGATACGGCGGACGAGGGCGGCGACGAAAGCGACAACGTTTGATCCGCGCGGCGGTTAACCTCGCCGCGTTCCTGTTGCTGAGTGCGACTACGGCCCAGGCCGTCACATGCCAAAACATCACCTTCGAAGCCACATCCTTTACCGCCTGCGAAATACAGGCGGATGAGGATTTGCGCCTGTTTCTACGCGACGCGGGGGGCACCGTTCTTGGCGGCTTCAATGCGCTGGCGGGCAGTCTGGAAGATCAAACGCTCAGCTTTGCCACCAACGCAGGAATGTACCACAATGACCGCCGTCCGGTCGGCCTGTATATCGAAGATGGCCAGCAAATCGCCGCGCCCAGCGATGGCGGTGGCTTTGGCAACTTTGGACTGCTGCCGAACGGAATTTTCTGCATCAATGACCGGTTTCGGGTCTGGGAGAGCGCGGCGTATGCGACCTCCAAACCCACCTGTGACCATGCAACCCAATCCGGCCCCATGCTGGTGATCGACGGCGCGCTGCACCCCAGGTTCCTGCCTGACAGCACCTCGCGCCGCATTCGCAACGGGGTGGGCAGCGCGCCCGACGGACGCCACGCGGTGTTCGTGATCTCGAACAGCTCGGTCACCTTCCACCAGTTCGCGCGCGTGTTTCGTGACCACCTTGGCCTGCCCAACGCTTTGTTCCTGGATGGGTCGATTTCACGCCTCCATGCGCCGGACCTGAACCGGTCTGACAGTGGGTTTTCTTTGGGGCCGATGTTCGGAGTGGTTGAACAGGGTGGTTGACTGACCCGCGCGACCCAGCTAGGCCGCGCCCCTTGTAACAAGGTGGACGAACATGGCACGCAAACGCAAAGGGCGCGATATTCACGGCTGGCTGGTCGTGGACAAACCGGCGGGAATTTCCTCAAACGCCGTGGTGAACAAGGTGCGCTGGGCGATGGACGCGAAAAAGGCGGGCCATGCGGGCACGCTGGACCCCGAAGCGACCGGCGTTCTGGCCGTGGCCTTGGGCGAAGCAACCAAGACCGTACCCTATATCACCGACGCGTTGAAAGCATACCGCTTCACCGTGCGGCTGGGCCAGGCCACCAACACCGATGACCGCGAAGGCGAAGTGACCGTGGAAAGCGATCTGCGCCCGTCGGATGACGACATCAGAACCGCGCTGCCCGCCTTTACGGGTGACATCATGCAGGTGCCACCCAAATTTTCAGCCGTGAAAATCGACGGTGAACGCGCATACAAATTGGCCCGCGACGACGAAGATTTCGAAATCGCAGCCCGCCCCTTGTGGGTCGAAGAATTGACCATGGTCGCGCGCGATGACGCGGACCACGTGACGCTGGAACTGACTTGCGGCAAAGGCGGTTACGTGCGCGCCATCGCCCGTGATCTGGGCGAGGCATTGGGCTGTCACGGCCACGTCCACAACCTGCGCCGGATCTGGTCGGGGCCGTTTGATGCCGAAGACGGCGTGAGCATGGACCTGGTGCAAGAGCTGGCCAAAACCGGCGAGCTGGATCAGCACCTGTATCCGCTGGAGCAGGGCCTGGTGGACCTGCCGGAACTGAAATGCACCGCCGACGGCGCCACCCGCCTGCGCCATGGCAACCCCGGCATGGTGATCGCATCTGACATCGAATATGGCGACGAGGCCTGGGCGTCATTCGAAGGCAAAGCGGTGGCCGTGGGTCGGTACAAATCCGGCGAATTGCACCCCAGCCGGGTGTTCAATCAGTAGCGTACACAGAATTTTCTAGAAAATTCAGCCACGCAAAACTTTTCTAGAAAAGTTTTCGCCTCAATCGATGATCCGTAACACCGGGACGGGCACCTCCGGGGCGGCCCCAATCTCATAAGCGGCCAGCACCTGCGCCTCGGCGGCGTCGGCCTGCGTGGCGTCATCAGCGTGGATCACGCACAAGGGATCACCCTTAGCGACCTGCACCCCCAGATCGACCAGTTCGGTCAGGCCAACAGCTGGGTTCACGATATCGTCGGCACGGCGGCGTCCGCCGCCCAGCTCGACCACAGCCAGACCGATATCGCGTGTGGCGATGGTGCGGATGTGGCCCGACACCGGGGCCAGAACGGGGCGGGTGAACCTGGCCTGGACCAGGTGCGCGGCGGGGTTTTCGATGAAATCAACAGGGCCGCCCAGCGCTGTGACCATACGGCCGAACACCTCGGCGGCTTTACCGCTGTCCAAGGCCCCGCGGGCGGCGGCGACACCGGCGGCGCGGTCCGGTTGCAGCCCCGCGGTGACCAGCATTTCGCCACACAGCGCCAAAGTGACCTGTTCCAGACGTGCGTCACGTCGTGCGCCACTCAAGAACTCGACGGCGTTTACCACCTCCAACGCGTTGCCCGCCGCACGGGCCAGCGGTTGGTTCATGTCGGTGATCAGCGCGTGGCAGGGCAGGCCAGCGGCGCGGGCGACCCCGGTGATGGACGCCGCCAATTCCTGCGCGCGATCGAAACTGTCCATGAACGCGCCGTTGCCGCATTTCACGTCCATGACCAGCGACCCCAGCCCGGCGGCCAGTTTCTTGGACAGAATGGATGCGGTAATCAGGGGCACGCTTTCCACCGTCGCCGTCACGTCACGGATGCCGTAAAACCGTTTGTCGGCAGGGGCCAGATTGCCTGTCTGGCCGATGATGGCGCAGCCGACCTCGCGCACAACCTTGCGAAACAGGGTATTGTCGGGCTGGCTGACATAGCCGGGGATGCTGTCCATCTTGTCCAATGTGCCACCGGTGTGGCCCAGACCGCGCCCGGAAATCATCGGCACATAGCCACCACAGGCCGCCACGATGGGGGCCAGCATCAGGCTGACATTATCGCCGACACCGCCGGTCGAATGCTTATCGACGGCCGGGCCGGGCAGGTCGGACCAGTCGAACACATCGCCGCTGTCACGCATGGCCAGCGTCAGCGCGGCGGCTTCACCGCGGTTCATCCCGCGCCACAGCACGGCCATGGCAAAGGCGGCAACCTGGCCTTCGCTGGCCGTATTGCTGGCGATGCCCGCGACCATGGCGTTGATCTCCTCGGCGCTCAGGGTGTCCCCGTCGCGTTTGCGGCGAATGATCTCGGAAAACAGCATGGTGTGTCCTTTCGTGACGGCTCAGTTTTGACCTTTCGGACAAGAACCGCAACCCGTCCCCTTGCCAAGCGGCGACGGGGCGGCCACAAACCCGGCATGATCACGCGTGAGTTTCAAAAGGGCGACGCCCTGTCCACCGCTGTCTATTCCGACTGCGAGGCCTATCGCTATGCGTTGACCCGGGTCTGGAGCCCGGCAGGGCGCAAGGCGTTGTTTGTCATGTTGAACCCCTCGACGGCGACCGAGGTGCAGAACGACCCGACCGTCGAACGCTGTGAACGCCGCGCGCGCACCTTGGGGTTCGGAGCGTTTCGGGTCATGAACATCTTTGCCTGGCGCGACACCGATCCCAAAAAGATGCGGGCGGCCACGGATCCTGTGGGCCCGGCGAACGACGCCTTGCTGGTCGAAAGCTGTCCCTGGGCGGATCAGATCATCTGTGGCTGGGGCGCGCATGGGGAACATCGCGACCGTGGCGCAGAGGTCACGGCCCTGATGCGGGCCACCGGTCGGCCGTTGTTTCATCTGGGTCTGACCAAGGCGGGGCATCCGAAACACCCGCTGTATATCGCCTATCGGCAACAGCCCGAACCTTGGGTCTGAGGCGTGGTGTTTTCTCAGGGGTTTTCGCAGGGGTTTTCAAAGACCACTGGCGGCTCCCGCCAGCCATCGACCCTGCCGGGTCTCCTCCCGTTGGGCGTGGCCCGCGCCAAGGCGCGGGTTCAGCGGAACACGTCCTCACGCACCTCAACATAGACGTCTGCCGTTGTCGCGTCGGGTGAACCGGCCAGCACAGCAACCACGTCGCCATTCACCGTCACCACGCCATCCATCCCATCCTCGGACGGATGCACGTCCATGATGATATCGCCGTGGGTCAGGTCAGGGTTCAACTGCACCCGCAGGAAATCTTCACCGGTTTCGAAATCCGTGACCTCGGCGTGGCCCGTTCCGCTGGCCTCGTCGAAATACAGCCAGAACACGTCGCTGCCCTCGCCGCCGGTGGCTGTGTCGGCCCGGTCAAACACCAGCGTGTCATCGCCAGCGCCGCCGTCCAGCGTGTCCGCTTCGTTGTCCACGTGGTCGTCGAACGCATCGCGTTCCGCACCGGAATCTTCATCCACAACGCCCTTGTGGTCGATTACATCGTCACCGTCGCCACCTGACAGATCATCCGCACCCAAGCCACCGCTGATGTCGTCGTTGCCCGCGCCGCCGTCGATCACGTCATCGTCGCTTTCGCCCGTGCCATCCACATGAACGCCGCCTTTGATGATTTCATCCGCGTCGCCGCCCTGGATCACATCATCACCTGCGCCGCCATCCAGATAGGCCGCATTGCCGTCGCCCCCTGTGATGACGTCCTCGCCATCCCCGCCAAACACGGCGGCAGCACCTTCACCAACGGTGATGTCGTCGTCACCAGCGCCTCCGAAGGCATACGCCGCCTCGTCTCCGGTCGAGATCACATCGTCACCAGCGCCGCCATCGACGACGTTCAGATCACCCGGCGTTTCCACCAGAGGCGTGCCGTGCCAGTCGGACAATTCACCTTCGCCGGTGCCGTCAAGACCATCGTCTTCCAGGCTGATATCGTCTGCGCCATCGGTGCCGACCTGATCCTGGGTGTCATCCACGAAGTATTCGAACTCCGGCAGGCCTGCCGTTGCATCGCCATCGCGCATCACGCCCTGTTCAACCAAGGTTCCGTCCTGAGGCAGGTCTTCGCCGGTCTCATCGAGCGGGGCCAGCACATTGTCCGGCTCTTCGTCCGGCTCAGCGGGCGGTTCGTCATCACTATCGTCCGGCCTCAACACATCATCCGGGTCCACCGGCGGGTTGGGGTCCTCTGGCGGTTGGTCGTCGTCTTCAACGGGCTTTAGCACCTCATTGTCAGGATCGTCCGGGTCATCGGATTGGGCCGCCACATCCGGCATTTCGGCCACAGGCGGGGGCGGCGGCGCAAGGTCAGGGTCGACCTCAGGGTCAGGATCGGTTTCTGGCGCAGGATCGGTTTGCGGCGCTATGCCGCCCGAATTTCCGCCATCGAAGAGATCCGTGAAATCCCCGTTGGACGACCCCATATCCGACAGGATGCCCGAATTATCATCCAACGCGATATCGTCTTCCTCCTCCGTCTCAGCTTCGGCTGAGCCGTCGAACAAATCCGACATGAAAATAAGAGGCAACAGCCCCAACAACAAGAAACCATACATCATGGCGACCACCTTGAAACACCCAATTTCGCAGCTTAGGATGATAACAGGGCTGGTTGTTTTCCCTAATCAATTCTGGGAACAATTCAACCTTAACAACAAGTTGCGCAAATATTAACAGGGACAGACATGAGCGAGACAGCCACAGACGACCGCCCAGACCCGGATCTGACAACCGAGGTTCGCGCCCTGCGCGAAGAGGTCGCGAAGATGAATACCCATCGCTTCATCCGCCTGCATGACAGCCTGTGGAAACTGGGTATGTTCCAGCTTTATCGCGGCCTGGCCTTTGGCCTGGGGTCAGTGCTGGGTGCCACGATCCTGGTCGCGCTGGTGGTGCGCATGTTGGGGTCGATCGACTTTATCCCCGTGCTGGGGGACTGGGCGCAGCAGATTATCGATCAGCTGAAGGTGACCGGTTCAAACTGACCTGACCGCTTAAGTCCCGTCGTGAAGATCCGTCGCCGTAAAGGTGATGTCTGACAGAAGAACGTGCTGACCTATCACACGCCCCACAATCACGCTGTCGATCCAGATCAAGGTATCATCACCATCAATCTGGACGGCAACGATTGCTTCCGGCGGCGTGTCTTCGGGGTCATAGAGCACAACAATTTGGTCCTCGGCGGGATCATAATCTTGGATGATGCTTTCATGCCCGTCCTGGGTCCAGGTGCCCAGAATGAACGTGTCTTCGCCCGCGCCACCGGTGCCCTGGTCGTCATTGCCCAAGCCGATGGAATCGTTACCTTCATTGCCGTGGATAATGTCGCCTTCGTCATTGTCGATCGTGCTGAGCGCGCCAAAGGTGCCTGCGGGACCGTACAGAATGTCATCCCCCGCCCCGCCGGACAGAAAATCTGCGCCGCCAGCGCCGTAAATCACATCACTTCCGTCATTGCCAAACACACGGTCCGCGCCGCCCTGCCCGTCCAACAGGTCATTCCCGTCGCCGCCGACCAACAGGTCATCGCCAACACCAGCTTCCAGGGTGTCATCGCCGGACCCACCGTGCAGTTGGTCATCGCCCGGACCGCCGAGCAGGGTGTCATTGCCGGGGCCACCGTGCAGGAAATCGTCACCGCCATAGCCTTGCAGCAGGTCACTGCCCGCATCGGCCTGGATGTCATCATCCCCCGCGCCACCGGTCAGCGTGTCATCGCCTGCGGTTCCATCCAGGTCCCGGGCGTTGTCCGGATTATTGTCCGCGCCATCCGAGTCATCCGAGCCGCTGAACGCATCCATCGTGACGCCGACCAGCAGCATGCTCATCAATAGAAATATCCCGGCCATCTGACCCTCCAATGCCCCGTGAAAATATTGTGCAGAACTTATGACACCGCCTGTCCCTTGGCAAGAAACTGGCAACATTTGCAATTTTCATAAACATTTACACACACCCTGGCTCACTGTTTCCTGAAAGGGTGCAATCAGCCGCCTGAGACGCCCGCACAACGATGTTCCCGGCCTGTGTGGGTCGAATCGACCACGGGGCACTTGCGCCTTTTTCCTTTCCTTCCCGCCGATTTTCTCCTATACGCACGCGTCCGCTGGATTCTCTGGCGGGCACCTCCACGGACCTTGCTGGACGACATCCCGGCTTGCGCCATCAACTTTTAATGTCAAAGGAGACCCCGATGTCGATTACGCCCGAAGAAAAAGCACGGCTCATGAAAGAATTCGCGACCAAGGAAGGCGACACCGGTTCGCCCGAAGTTCAGGTCGCCATTCTGTCGTCGCGCATTGCGACCCTGACCGAACACTTCAAGACCCACAAGAAGGACAACCACGGTCGCCGTGGCCTTCTGAAAATGGTCGCCACACGTCGCAAGCTGCTGGACTATGCGCGTTCCAAGGATGAGGCCCGCTACCAGGACCTGATCCAACGCCTGGGCCTGCGCCGCTAAGGTATCGAAACACGTTTCGATTGCCGGGATTGCGGGTGTGAACAAACCCGCAGGTCGGCACAGCACCAGTTACAATGGGAAACGCCCGCTCAGACCTGAGCGGGCGTTTTTCTTGGGGCTCCGTTTTCCTGATCCCCTGTCATATACGGCTGACATGCGACGGATTGCTCGTTGACGCCCCCTTCCCGTTGGGGCAATCTTTGGTTGAAATGCTGGACGGGTGAATTCCATGAGTACTGTCAAATACAACTCCACACCGCCAATCTTTCGCAATAATCCGTTGGTGTTCATCCTCTGCGTTGCGGCCTTGGTCGCCGCTGGTGTGCTGTCGGTCGACATGCCGGAACTGGTGCTGCTGGTGCTGGCCCTGTGCATCCCGGTCTGGCTGTTTCTCTATGTGAAATCCAAGGCCAACCGCCTGATGATCACCGACGCCGAAGTCGTGTATGAAAAGGGCCTTTTGGCCAAATCCAGAACGGAAATCGGGCTGCACAGCATCCGGGCAATGCGGATCAAACAGAGCTTTGTTCAACGCATTCTGGGGATCGCTTCGGTCGAGTTTTTCAGCGCCGGGGATGTTGCCGAAATCGTGGTCTGGGGCATGCCCAATCCGCATCGCATCCGCCAGCTCGTCGAACGCTGAACCAAGGAGGCCCGCATGCCAACCGACCCGGACATGGAAGACCGCAAGACGACGACACGTCTGTTCCTGATGATCACTGTGGTGGTCGTGGTGCTGGCCGCATTTGTCGTGCTTGTCATTGCCCCCGCCGTGTCCGAAGCGGTCGCGCCGGGCATGGGGCTGCGCAGTTCCGCCATCTTCGCCTTTGTCGCCACCCTGGTCGTGATCGTGGTCATGATGATCGCCGCCGGGGACGGGTTGCTGGGGGAAATCCAATTCACCCTGCCCGCGTTCTTTGTCTTTTTCATCCTGATCTGGGTGCTGATCGCCTGGGTCTTTTAGAGAGGTACCACCATGGGCCCCGAAATCATTGTCCCGATCGTGATTGCAACAATCGTTGCCGCAATTTTCAATGGGCGCAAGAAGCGGCACAAGGCCGATGACGGGACCCGGGTCATCGTTGTCAGTAACGACGATCAGGTCATACTTGGCGGGGGTCAGCAAAGACGATCCGGCATATCCTGGTTCGCCAAACTGATCCTGTTGCTTGTGTCCATCATGGGCGCCATCATGTTGACTGGCGCGTTCGTCACCAATTTCGGTGGGCCATCTCTGAGCCATTCGGTCGACCCCCTGGATCCGCTCGCCATCGTCTGTTACGTGGTCGGCACGATCTTCATCTATGGGATTTTGCGGGCGATCTTTCGGGGCTGATCCAGCCTGACCCGATCGCTGCCACCTGGATGTGGCGCACATGCGGGCAAGACCCTGCCGTCGCTTGCGCGCGCACCCTTTCCAAACCCCTGTTTTTCCTGTATGGCCCGCCCATCCGACACGATGCGCCCGGACCCCAGCGCGCGGACACAAGAACATGGGGTCGGCGGCAATGGGGCCGCCATGCAAAACGGGAGACCCGGAGGGCCGGGCGTGCTCCCATCTAGGATACGTTATATGTTCAACGAGACAAAGAAATCGATCGAGTGGGGCGAAGAGACGCTCACTCTGGAAACGGGCAAAGTTGCCCGTCAGGCCGATGGTTCGGTTATCGCCACTTTGGGCGAAACCTCTGTCATGGCCAACGTGACGTTTGCGAAGGAACAGAAGCCCGGTCAGGACTTCTTCCCGCTGACGGTTCACTATGGTGAAAAATACTATGCCGCCGGTAAAATCCCCGGTGGTTTCTTCAAGCGTGAAGCGCGCCCGACGGAAAAAGAGACGCTGACATCGCGTCTGATCGACCGTCCGATCCGCCCGCTGTTCGTGCCCGGCTTTAAAAACGAAGTTCTGGTGATCTGCACGGTTCTGTCGCACGACCTGGTCAACGACCCGGACATGGTTGCGATGATCGCTGCCTCGGCCGCGCTGACCATCTCTGGCGCCCCCTTCATGGGCCCGATCGGCGCTTGCCGCGTTGGTTTTGAGGATGGCGAATACATCCTGAACCCGACCTGCGACGACATGCACAAGCTGCGCGACAACCCCGATCAGCGTCTTGACCTGGTTGTGGCTGGCACCAAAGACGCCGTCATGATGGTTGAATCCGAAGCCTATGAGCTGACCGAAGAAGAAATGCTGGGCGCCGTGAACTTTGCCCATGAGCAGATCCAGCCCGTCATCGACCTGATCATTGATCTGGCCGAAGATTGCGCAAAAGAACCCTTCGACTTCCAGGCCGCCGATTATTCGGACCTGTACGCAGCTGTAAAAGCCGCTGGCGAAGACAAGATCCGCGCAGCCTATGGCAACACCGACAAACAGGAACGCGTTGCGGCCCTGGGCGTGGCCAAGGACGAGATCAAGGCAGCCTTGAGCGAAGAACAGCTGGCTGATGCCAACCTGGGTTCGGCGCTGAAAAAGCTGGAAAGCTCGGTTGTGCGCGGCGACGTCGTGAAAACCGGCAAGCGCATCGACGGTCGCGCACTGGACACCGTGCGCCCGATCGTGTCCGAGGCAGGCATCCTGCCCCGCACCCACGGTTCGGCCCTGTTCACCCGCGGCGAAACCCAAGGTCTGGTTGTGACCACCCTGGGCACCGGCGACGACGAACAGATGATCGACGCGCTGACCGGCACCTACAAGTCGAACTTCATGCTGCACTATAACTTCCCGCCCTATTCGGTCGGCGAAGTGGGCCGCTTTGGATTCACCGGACGTCGCGAAATCGGCCACGGTAAACTGGCATGGCGCGCGTTGCAGGCAGTTCTGCCGTCCGCCACCGACTTCCCCTACACGATCCGCGTTGTGTCCGAGATCACGGAATCGAACGGTTCCTCCTCGATGGCATCGGTCTGTGGTGGTTCGCTGTCCATGATGGACGCCGCCGTGCCGCTGAAAGCACCGGTTGCCGGTGTGGCCATGGGTCTGATCCTGGAAGACGACGGCAGCTATGCTGTTCTGACCGACATCCTGGGTGACGAAGACCACCTGGGCGACATGGACTTCAAAGTGGCAGGCACCGAAGCCGGTATCACGTCGCTGCAGATGGACATCAAGGTTGCTGGCATCACGCCGGAAATCATGGGCAAAGCCCTGGCACAAGCCAAGGACGGCCGTCTGCACATCCTGGGCGAAATGAACAAAGCGCTGGCCTCGGGCCGCGAAGAGTTCTCGGCCCACGCCCCGCGCATCGAAACGATGCAGGTGCCCACCGACAAGATCCGTGAAGTCATCGGGTCCGGCGGCAAGGTCATCCGCGAAATCGTCGAAGTGTCCGGCGCCAAGGTCGACATCAACGACGACGGCATCATCAAGATCGCATCGCCCAACAACGAAGCCATTCAGAAGGCCTATGAGATGATCCACTCGATCGTCGCCGAGCCCGAAGAAGGCGCCGTTTACAACGGTAAGGTCGTGAAGATCGTCGATTTCGGCGCCTTCGTGAACTTCTTTGGCAAGCGCGACGGCCTGGTGCACGTGTCCCAGATCGAGAACCGCCGCCTGAACCACCCTTCGGACGTTCTGAAGGAAGGCCAGGACGTGAAAGTCAAACTGCTGGGCTTTGACGATCGCGGCAAGGTTCGCCTGTCGATGAAAGTTGTCGATCAGGAAACCGGCGAAGAGATCAAAGCGGAAAAAGCTGACGACTAAGTCACGCTGATTTCAAACAGAAAGCCACAGAAAGCCCCGGTGGAAACACCGGGGCTTTTTTGTTGGTTTGATCCAAAGGAGCGCCTTCGGCGCGCTTGAAGTCTCGTTGTCGGCTTCGCCTCCGCCTCAGGTTGCCTAGCCGAGAAGGCGCGGTTTTCGTGGAAACCGTGAGGCTGGGTTGAGCCAATCGACATAGGTGTCCCCCCGTGCGTATTCGCCTTCAAAAAACTGTTCGGGGGGGCAGATTTGCCGCTGCTCTTCAGACAGACAAATTAGCCCTGCCACGTTGTCATGCGACCACATCATAAGAAGCTTTGGGTCATCGCAAGAAATCGCGCATGGGGCCCATCCGGGCAAACCGACTTCGGGCGTCCCTGAGGAGAACTCTGCGACTTCACAGTTGCGGCTGGCGTCTCGAAATTCATTCCAAATCGTGACGGTACCGATAGCCAACGCAGTCAGGAATCGCCCAATATCTGGCTCAAGGATCACCGGCAGGCAGTCTTCCTGCGGAGAGTAAAGCCCCGTTTCCCGGCAAAGCTTATCCAGCGCGCGGCAAATCTTAGGATCCTTGTCTTTGCGATCGGCATGAACGGTCCAAAGCCAAACAGTGCGCGCGAAACTTTGCCAATCCGGTGCCCCACCGTCCTGTTGCGCAGCAGCCTGTTGCACCGTGGCCCAGGACACTTTCTGCCCCTCGGCCTTTATGCGTTTTTCAAAGTCATCCGGCGCGTCGTTTGGCTGTTCTGGCAGGCCTTCTTTAAGGCGCTGGATCACTTCATCCGCACCCCACGATACATAAGATGCACCATAGGCAACCGTATCCGGGTGAAAGCCCGGCACCCGAAAAAACGGCGAATAGGCAATGAAAACATGATCATAATGATCCGCCCACCAGTCCAGCATTGGCGTATCAAGGGGCGGCTCAGCCAGGTGGCGGGGAATATCAGCCATTCCGCAGAGCTGGCTGGCGGCCTTCGTGGGTCAACAGCCAGACGTCGCGTCCTTCGATCACCACTGTGGACAGCGTTTTGCCGTGCCCCGCGCCGGTGTCGATGTTGACCCGATTGCCATAGTGGGTGACCTGATCCACCGGCGTGTGGCCGTGGATGATCAAGGGGCCGTGGTCGGTGGCGTCGTTGTGGAATTCGCCACGGATCCAACACAGGTCGTCTTCGGTCTGCTGATCCAGCGGCACGCCGGGTCGGATGCCGGCGTGAACGAAGCACAGATCGCCCGCGCGGTGCATGGCTGGCAGGGTATCCAGATAGGTGCGATGCGCCTGAGGCACCGCCGCCAGCACCTTGGCGTGCAGTTGATAGGTGCGGATGCCCTCGGGCACGTCGACACCATATGAAGCAACGGTTTCCACGCCGCCAATGCGCGGCGAGAACCAGTTGCAGTCCAGCAACAGCTGGTCATCAATCCGCGGATAGTCGCGCAGGAACAGCGCCGCCATGCGGTCGTGGTTGCCTTTGATCACCACCCAGTTTTCACCTCGTGCCTGGCCGTCCATCAGATACTGGATCACCCCGCACGACTCCGGCCCACGGTCGACCAGATCACCAACATGGACGACCTGGGCGTCGGGGTCGCCACAACGGGCGCGATCATCACTGATCAGGGCATGAGCTTGCTCCAGCTTGTCCAGGTGGCCGTGGATATCGCCTATGGCATAGGTTCGCATGGGGACCTCAGGTTTTTTGAATGGCGCGGCTGATCTCGACGACAATCCCAAGCGAAATCCCTAGAAGGATAGCGTACAGGCCCTCATTGATCATTTCACCGGTGTTGGCTGCGTTAAAATAGTGTTTTGCGGCCGCGAATGGGTCAGGGGTGAAGAAAAGAAGAAGCAGGGCACTCACCCCCTCAGCGCTCCTAACACCAACCCCAATCACGCGACGACCGCACCCAGTTTTATAAAGACCATTCTGCTTCCCTTGTGTTGTGTTCACCCTAACTGGCTCGAGTAAAATGAAAAGCCCCGGCAAAAAGACCGGGGCTTCGCAACTCTGAAAACAAGCACCCCACCTTGATCGGGTGCCGGTTCGGGAGGACCCGAACCGTTTGTTTAGACGTCAAATTCCAGCGGGCTTACACCGATGAACAACCCGGTTTCCTTCAACGCATCCAGCACGTCTTCGGGGATCGGATTGTCGACGTACAGCAGCGCAATCGCGTCGCCACCGACGTCGTTGCGACCCAGGGTAAAGTTCGCGATATTCACCCCATGCGCGCCCATCGTGGCGCCCAGCGCACCGATGATGCCGGGCGCATCGTTATTGGTCGTATACAGCATATGCTGGCCGATCTCGGCGTCGATATTGATGCCCTTGATCTGGATAAACCGCGGTTTTCCATCGGAAAATACGGTGCCCGCGATGGAACGCTCACGTTTATCCGTGACCACGGTCAGCTTGATGTAACCATCAAACACACCGGTTTTCGCCTGCGTCGTACAGGATGCTTTGATGCCGCGATCCGCTGCGATCACCGGGGCCGAGACCATGTTCACATCAGGGTTGGCCGGTTTCAGGATGCCCGCAATGGCGGCGCAATCCAGCGCCTTCAGGTTCATTTCCGAGGCCACACCGTCATAGGTGATGTTCACGGCCTTGATCGGCTCGTCCGTCAGCTGGCCGATGAAGGCGCCCAGATGTTCGGCCAGTTTGATCCACGGGCCCATGACCATGGCTTCTTCAGCGGTGACCGACGGCATGTTCAGCGCATTGGTCACGGCACCGGTCAGCAGATAATCCGACATCTGTTCGGCGACCTGCAAGGCGACGTTTTCCTGCGCCTCGGTGGTGGCGGCGCCCAGGTGCGGGGTGCAGACCACGTTGGGCAGGTTGAACAGCGCGTTTTCCGTGGCGGGTTCCACCGCGAACACGTCAAAGGCGGCACCGGCGACACGGCCGTCTTTCAGCATCTCGGCCAGGGCTTCTTCGTCGACCAGACCACCACGGGCACAGTTGATGATGCGCACGCCTTTCTTGGTCTTGGCCAGGTTTTCGCGCGACAGGATATTGCGGGTCGCGTCGATCATCGGCACGTGAAGCGTAATGAAATCAGAGCGTTGCAGCAGCTCGTCCAGATCAACCTTTTCCACGCCCATCTTGGCGGCTTTTTCTTCCGACAAGAAGGGATCATAGGCGACGACCTTCATTTTCAGGCCAACGGCGCGGTCGCAAACGATGCCACCGATGTTGCCTGCGCCGATCACGCCCAGCGTTTTGGCGGTCAGCTCGACGCCCATGAATTTCGACTTTTCCCACTTGCCCGCATGGGTGCTGGCGGAGGCTTCGGGGATCTGACGCGCAACGGCAAACATCATCGCAATCGCGTGTTCTGCGGTGGTGATCATGTTGCCAAACGGCGTGTTCATGACGATCACGCCCTTCTTCGAGGCGGCAACTTTGTCAACGTTATCCGTGCCAATCCCGGCACGACCGATGACCTTCAGGTTGGTCGCGGCATTGATCAGCGTTTCGGTCGCTTTGGTGGCGGACCGGATCGCCAGACCATCATAGTTGCCGATGATTTCCATCAAGCGATCTTTGTCTTTTCCCAGGCCGGGTTCGAAGTCAACTTCGATGCCACGGTCGCGGAAAATCTGAACGGCGGTTTCGGACAGTTTGTCGGAAACAAGGACTTTGGGGGCCATGATACGGCTCCTTCATACATTAAGGTTGTTAAAGCGGCCCGGACCCCGAGTGTTAAACTCTTTAAAGGTCCGGACAGGCGTTTGTTAACGTTGTTAAAGGTGCCTAGAGGGCAGCGATTTCGGCGTTGAACGCCCAATCAATCCACGGCATCAGAGCGGCCACATCCGAGGTCTCGACCGTACCACCACACCAGATGCGCAGACCTGCCGGGGCGTCGCGATAGGCGCCCACATCCAGCGCCACGCCTTCGGCTTCCAGCCGCTTGGCGACAGCTTTGGCGAATGCTGCGCCATCGGTGATGCGGTCGTCGGTGAATTTCACACAGACCGAGGTGTTGGACAGGGTCGCCGGATCGTGGGCCAGAAAGTCGACCCAATCCCGCATTTCGACGAAATCGGCGACCGCCTTGGTGTTCGCGTCAGCGCGCGCGATCAAACCCTGAAGGCCCCCGACCGAGCGGGCCCAATCGAGCGCGAACAGGTAGTCTTCGACAGCCAGCATCGACGGCGTATTGATCGTGGCGCCGGTAAAGATGCCGTCGATCAGTTTGCCACCCTTGGTCATGCGAAAGATTTTCGGCAACGGCCAGGCGGGGGTGTATGTTTCCAGACGTTCCACGGCGCGGGGGCTCAGGATGATGACGCCATGCGCGGCCTCGCCACCCAGAACTTTCTGCCAGCTGAACGTGGTCACATCCAGCTTGTCCCAGGGCAGGTCCATCGCGAAGGCGGCCGAGGTCGCATCGCAAATGGTCAGACCTTCGCGGTCATCAGCGATCCAGTCGCCATTGGGAACCCGCACGCCTGAGGTGGTGCCGTTCCAGGTAAAGACAACATCGTTGTTGAAATCGACCGAGGCCAGATCGGGCAGTTCGCCATAATCGGCGGTCTTGGCAATCGCATCCAGTTTCAGCTGTTTCACCACATCGGTGATCCACCCGGCGCCGAAGCTTTCCCAGGCCAGCATTTCCACGCCACGCGCACCAAGCATCGACCACAGTGCCATTTCAACCGCGCCCGTATCAGACGCAGGCACGATACCGATTTTGTAATCGGCCGGGATGCCCAGCACCTCGCGGGTGCCTTCGATCGCTGCCTTCAGCTTGTCTTTGCCAACGGCGGCACGGTGCGACCGGCCAAGGGCGGCGTCCGACAAAGCATCCAGGGTCCATGTGGGGGGTTTGGCGCAGGGGCCAGAGGAAAAACGCGCGTTTGCCGGCCGCGCTGCCGGTGTCGTAATAGCCATTGATGCTACCCTTCCAGATATATCGCCTCTCGTTGGGGAGAGGTGTCCCACGGACGCAAATACGGGCGGAACGCTGCGGGTGCAACAGGAAAAATGGTAAGAATACGCCCCTTTGGGGGGCGAAAGCGTCGGATTTGTGTCGGATCGGAAACGAAAGCCACAGAGGGCGGCGCCCGACCCTGGGTGGGCGAGAAGCGCCCTCCCGTGGGGAGGGTCGGGCGCTGCACGGGCTTTCAGCCTGCGCCTGTTGCGGCTTCTAAACCTCAGAGATCGTTGAATTTTCGAAGGAATACCTTCAACGCACGCCCACCATCAGGTGAGCGTGCATTTCGGGTGATTTGTCAGTCGCGCCAGAACCCGTTCGCCTGCGCCACGGTCTGGAAATTCGTCGCCACGACCTGTGACACCGCCGTCAGGCTATCGGCGCTGTTGGCGTAATCGGGGCGCATTTTGCCGCGGGCGTCGTCATCGGGTTGGGTTTTCTTGACCGCCATACGCGACAGTTTGATGGCCAGGTCATAGCCGTCTTCGGGGGTGGCGGTGATCAGCGAGGGGAGCCAGGACATAGGGTGCCTTTCAAAAATGATGGGTGCGCCACCCTGCGGCGGGGTCCGGTGAACGGCAAGGCCAAAGCAGAGGCTGTGTCACAGTGGCACAGCCTGGAACATGTCCTTGAGCAGCTGGGCTGAGGCCCTCAGCGCGGCCTGTTCTTCGCCGTTCAAGTCCGGGGTCAGGTCCACCAACACGATTTCGCGCGCCGACCCCAGCAGGGCAATGGCATATCCAGCAGACGCGCCGACCTGCCCGGCACCGACTATTCCAACTTTCATGGCGGGGATCCTTTTTGCCGTTAGCGATAACAGGCGCCAAGACTGGTGCAAAGGCACGTTGCGTGTTCTATGACGGCGCAAAATGCCACGGAGAGTTCCCATGTTCACGGCCACCCTGCTGACCGCCCCCACCAAACGCAACCTGGACCCCGCGCTGGTCGAAAGCCTGCGCAATGCCTGGGGCGGCGGCGATGCGGTGTGGCTGGCGCCGGACGAGGCCGCCGAATTCACGCTGGAAGCCATGCCGGCGAACCGCTGGGACGTCTGGGCAGATATCCAGGGCATGGGTGTGGATCTGGTGGTGCAGCCGACCAAGGGCCGGGTGAAACAGATGCTGCTGGCCGATATGGACAGCACCATGATCCAACAGGAATGCATTGATGAGCTGGCGGACGAAGCAGGCGTCGGAACGCGCGTGAAAGACATC
>Ga0209345_10000315_pt1 | contig 62768 bp, 94 predicted proteins | sample Cruoilmetagenom7_FD_187294 | JGI IMG/M metagenome (GOLD analysis project Ga0209345, IMG submission 187294) | Oil polluted marine microbial communities from Coal Oil Point, Santa Barbara, California, USA - Sample 7 (SPAdes) (version 2) | ecosystem: Environmental > Aquatic > Marine > Oil seeps ... | reverse complement strand
ACCAGCAACTACAACACCGGTAGGATAGACTTGAACACTTCTAACATAATCAGAACTATCGTACTGGAGTCTATCCGTTCTTTCCTTAATGTCTTCAATCTGGGTATCTCTTAAAAATATGGCTGGTACAACTAGGAACTCGTCACCGTTAGCAGGGGCTTCGGTCAATGCAGTTGCCAGTGTAACTGTCTTGGTTGTTCCATCATAGTCAAGTATTCTCCTACCTTGATTAGCGAGATTCCCGGAAACAAAAAAGAGAATAGAGTCGTTGTAGTGATCATCCGATGCTTCGGTTAGATCAGTAATGAAGACAGTGGTAGACGCGCTAACATCATCGACTTCAGCAGATAAAAACAAGTGATCTATATCCGATGTCCTTGAGTTGACCCCATCTATAAGTAAATCTTTCAGATAAAAAGCAGGGCAGATCAAAAACTCATCGCCGTTAGCAGGAGCCTCTGTAAATGGTGGAGTTACAGTAATGTTTTTACTTGACCCAATATAATCGCTTATTCTCCTGGCTTGGTTTGCTAGAGGGCTTGCCCCAACAAAGAAAATAATTGAATCGTTATGATGGTCATCCGATGCTTCGGTTAGATTAGTATCAAAACTATCTGTCGCTGGGGTTACATCGTTTACCGTTGAAGATATAAATAGATGATCTATATGTTCTGTCCTACTATCGATACCATCAATGGCTGGGTCCTTAAGATAGATTGAAGTCATAATCAAAAAAGCATCTCCATCCCCAGGTGCTTCCGTAAAACTAGGAGATACCGTAATCTCTTTTGAAGATCCAACATAATCTGAAATGCGCCTACCTTGATTAGCGAGATTTCCGGAAATAAAAAAAATAATAGAGTCGTTGTAGTGATCGTTTGAAATTTCAGTTAAGGCTGTTTCGAAAACGCTGGCACCGGGGGTAGCATCGCTTACAGTTGAGGCCAATAATAGGTGATCAAGGTGTATGGCTACTAATCCGTCATCAACCTGAGTTCGTATTTGAGTAAGCGTAAAAGGTTGATAGCGATTTTGGATACTAAACGAAGCGATAGGTGCGTTAACAGTTTTAGTATCAACAACAGACCCACCCAGTACAACATTGTAATCAGATCCAATAGAATAAGCAGCATCAGTTAAAACAATTACGCACCTATGCACTCCGGTTTTACCATCAGCGTCTTCGTCATCTGTAATTCCAGCAGTAATTTCCGTATCGCTATCGTCTTTATAGACAGAGATAGATCCGTCTGTAGACCTAGTGATACTGGCACCATCAGCACCTTTTGTGTTCCAGAAGAAAGTAATGGTAGCATTTTCGGCAACATCACCTAAATATCCAGCAGATTCTATTAACATCATTTATCCTTATGAATCTAAAAGTGTTTCACAAGCCCAGTCACAGCAAATATTGAAATCCTTTATGTAATTATTGTCAGAACCAGTCTTCTTTGCATATAGCTGAATTAAATCGTTTTCCACAGCACTAATATCTTCGTAGAAAATAGCATCTACAGAAGAACTATGTTCAGACCCTTGTGGGAATCCATTTTTATATACTTGGGTATAAACGGTTCCACCAATAGGAATTTCAACAGCCCACCTTACTCTAATATTTCCAGGTCTAAGTATTTTTATTTCCTTAATTTTCGCATAACTTGTTTCTGTAACCAATACTGTAGTTGGGGCAGACCCAATAATAACATCACCAACTATAGTATCGGTCATCTTAATCGGTGCAATGCTTCCATCTGGGATGGTAGAAGACGCTTCATATTGCGAGTGACTATGGAATGTATCTGTTATATCACTACCATCAACCAATTCGGCAATAGGATCAACGTCCAAGCTACCATCTAAGTGCTTTTTAACAATTGCACCAGCTTCAATGTGATTATATCGAACACTATTGCTTGGATGGTCTATTGGATTAGCGGCCTTATGTATAGATAAAAGATCACCACCCCCTCCACCCATAGCATCCAGTAAATCTGCCAAGGACTGATTACTGGTAAGTTGGATCCAATCAGCCCCATCATCATAATACAATTCAGTCTCAACAACACCACTTGTCTGGATGTAAAACCTACCTTCATGCCCAGCAGATGGCCTTTCCCCTAAACTACCCACACTAAAAGAATGTTCCCCGGCAAGATGGTGTTCTACCCCAAATGATTCTAAGAGTTTACTTGCCAGTTCTCGAATCCTATTGTCTCCCTGTGTTGGAGATTCACTACCATGTGGATTTGATGCATCAATATCTTCAAGACCAGCCACGTCTTCTGTTCCCCCCTATAGATTGATACCCACCATGCTTTCTGGGTGGTTTACTTTTTGCAATGCTATGAATCATACCAAGATCGCCACCAGAACTACCATACAGACCCTCGTGATATTTACCGCTCCAGTATGCCAAAGACTGAGAAAGTGTCCCCTCTGCTATATTCTCGATAATCTCAAAGTTCTGCAAAACTACCTTTGGAAGAATAACTCTCCTATGAAACTCTTCAGGAACTCCATCTGGAATATCATACACTTCTACCATGGGGACTGGCTTTCTGTAAAACCAGAGATAAATTGACTCTTCGGCCATAGGGTAAACAGCAAAGGAATTTCCCTCAACTCCAAGACGAAGAACGTGATCACCGGTTTCGCTATGATCATAATCCAACTGATCGATGTAGTCAAAGTTTGTATGAATTATAACCTTGGCCCCCGCGCTATCCCTACATTTAAACACCTTCTTCTGATATCCACTTGTACCACCTATCTCAAGCCTCCAATAAGTTTCCCAATTAACCCCGGTCCCGGGTTCATCATCTGCCGTTGCAGTATGAGCCAATATGCAAACACAGACATCTTCTCCGCTATCAACCCTACCACCAACTACGTATGATCTATCCAATACCCAATCATCATTAAGTGTTGGTAGGATATAAAGCCACTCGGTTTCGAGAACATTAAACTCAACAGGCCTCTTTAAGCGAAGATCTGGAAGCTCAAAATCGTTTGCTATTTCCAAGACAGCATTGTTTAGCCATCTACCAAAATTAGCCTCAAAGACAGTGTTGTTAATGATTATATCCAACTCTTCCTCTAAATTACTGAGATTCATCTAGTGGCCTCTGTATAAGATTATGACACCTAGGACAAGTTTCTTCAGGAGAATTATAAATTCTATTGTCAGGCCTATAAACTAAACTACAAGTTCTACACCACGTAACATACTCTGTAGGATAAAATGGTATTGTTATTTTATCGGCGAAGTGTTCATGGTAAGCACTATCGAGCAACAAGGTAGCTATAAAGGCTGTGACCTCATCGGCGAAGTGTTCATGGTAAGCATCGTTCAACGAAATAGTTTTACCGAACCATTGAAGTTGGTCAACTATATGTTCATGATAAGAGCTATTTACCGTAAAACCACCGAGAAAAGCTTGAATTTCATCGGCTATGTGAACGTGGTATGTGTCGTTAACCGTAAAAACTGCTTCTCCTTCTTCATAAGAAACTAACTCAAGGTTTTTGGCCCAGCCAGAAATATTATGGGTTTCACTGTCGTTTCCAGATTGCACAGGAAAGAGACACTTAAAATCAATATCTGCATGTAAATCTAACTCAAGGGTATAAAGCCATAGCGTGTAATCCTCGTCCTCGTAGATGAAAGCGTATAGCTTTCCATGTGTAGCCTCGGTAATAGATCGTACAAATTCTATATAATAAGTTTTACCTTGGACGCAATTATAAGTATCGCTGTAAAGTGTCCCGCTATCCGTTTCATGAATTTGGATTCGATAGGTGGATGTTGCATAATCCAGCTTAAGTAATAGTTGAGGCTCGTTGGCTGCCTGATTGCCCCTCCAATCATTAACCGTGTTTGCAAGGCCAAGTACAACGACCTCTCCATTATCACTATGTGCTGTAACTCTAATAGCAGTTCTGATTCTAAAGTCACCGGCGAAATGCCCGGCCCCAAAATCTTTATGTACGTAAGCATCTTCATTTCTTGCTAAGGCGGCTACTGTATTTTGGAATTGTTCTACTGTTATATGGGAATTTGGGTCGGTTTCCGTATAATCAGCCAGGAAATCTTCGTAATTAGCATTAGTTTGAACCAAATTATCCCCAACTTGCAGATTGTTTACATAAAATACTTGATCTGCTGTAGTTGTTTCGTAAAAACCAAGCAGCAGACGTTGGTTAAACGTTCCAGTATGGCTACAGTCAACACCCGCTATTTTTAGTACACCATCTAAATAAATATCGCAACTAGCCGAAGCTGGGGTGCTAAAATCACAATCAAAAGTATAGACTTGATCTGTATCTAAAACAGCCAAGTTTATGATATTTTGAAAATCGGCCCCATCGTGAACGTATATACCATTAGTAGAAAATTCTACATGTAAACACACATCGGTACGAGCTAAATATAAATAAGGTGTATCGCCGCTTACATAAGTACCGATTAAATCAAAATTTAGGGCAACAGAAAATACTATCCTGTCTCCTAAATCTTCATCAAAATAAATTGTCCTAGTAGGCGTATTTGAACTTCCAGTACTTCCAGCATTAGTGAACTTGAAACGTGATTTAGTTAAATGTGTTGCCTGTGAGCTTACACCAGTACCAGTATCATCATCATTCCATAGAAACTTATCACCGATGCTAATGTTTTTAACATAGGTTATTCTGTTGGCTGTGGTGTAGCCATGTTGGGTAAACTGTATAAACCCTTCTGTGCCCCCGGTATCATAACTACAATCAATCCCCGTTGCCACCACAACACCATTAAGCATAATATCCATCGTAGCACTAGCAGGTGTTGTAACTGTAATATCAAAAGTCCAGGACTGTTCCTCCCCGACTTCAACTAAATCTGTTCCGGCTTCATTGTAAGCTGCCCCATCATATACAAACAACCCATCTGTAGCGAATTGTATAAGTATTTGTACATCATCTTTTTGTAAAAGACATTGATGCAGGTCGGTATCGCCTCTAATCCCTAAAGCTTCGAAATAAGTATCAAGACCAAGGACAATTCTATCCTCATCGAAAGAACCAATATCTCTTTCTATCCGCGCATAATTACTACCTGATTGAACACCACTATCTAACTTAAACCAACTGTCTCCCTGAAATACTGCTTGAGAACTTTCTGCGCCAGTTCCGTTATCGGTATCAACCCAAGTGTCGATGCCATCTGTAATTAAGTCATCACCGATTTCAATACTGTCAACATAAGTAACACAGTTTGATATTGATTCACCTTGTTGGATCATTGAAACTTTACCTTCGGTGTATGTACCCGTAGAACTACAGTCCACCGAAGACGCTTGTAAGACCCCGTTCAAGTATATATCGCAAGAAGCAGTTGCAGGCGTGGTAAAGTCGCAATCAAACGTCCATACTTGATCTGTATCCAAACTTACCAAGTTAGTTCCCACTTCAGTATACCCTGTAACATAAATAAATAAACCATCACTGGCAAAACCTAAAACTAGTCTAACACCTGCCCTTTCAACTACAAAAGAAAAATGATTATTATCGGCTTTAAGACCCAAAAGAGAACTGTTTAGCTTAATTGTAGCTACTACTCTGTTACCAAAGCTTCCAACATCTTGTGTTACCCAAGCATTGTTACCAGAACCACTACCAGAATCAAACTTAAACCTTTTCTTATTAACGTACTCTACTTCAGAAACTACGCCATCTCCTGAACCAGCATCAGTCCAGTCAGAAAGCCCTAAACCATTTTCGCTAAATACGGAACAATTTGACTGTTGTGGTGTAACACCACAGCTATCTTCATAGACGTTAGGTTTAGCTAACGCTATGTTGTAACACTTCTCATTAAGTATGCTACCGTTAGAAATAAGCATGATTTAAGCTGAATCCCTGAGTTCAATATCCCACGCAGGAATAGTTATCTGCGTACCAGAGTTTATTGTTTCAGTCGCTTTGGTTGTAACATATCGAAGGGTAGTGGTTCCAATTGTAACCAGGGCGACATGTTGGGCAGAGCCAGTTACATCCACATCAACACTTGCCTTCTCTCCGATAGTTAGTTTTCTTCCGCTAACATCTCCATCTGCCTTAGTAAAGTCCCCCCCTACTAATGCAACATCAGCGAGTTTATACCCACCAGATCCAACGTTGGTGGTAGCCTCAGCATATGAAGTAGGTTGACTTGTACACACTGTCATTAAATCGGCGTCAGCAACATAATCAAGCGCGGCATCAAGCATTAAATCGTTTTGCCATTTAGACATCTTACTCCCTCACTATATTTTTACCGGTTTCCTATTCTCCTTAGCACTCTTAGCTTTGGCTTTCATTGCCTCAAACTCTTCTTGTTCTTGTTTCTTGGCCCACCATCTTAGGGCGGCATCAAGGGTTGGACCCGATGGCATATTCTCTATAAGATCTGTGACGGTCTCTATAGGCGAACCGTCATTAAAACTATAGGTATTGTCCGGGCTAACTTTTATAGACTTCTTTTTTGTATTTGGATCATCCTTGTTTTTCCACCACTTGAGGGCCGCAGTAAGATCTTTCCCTTCAGGAATAACATCTTTCAAAAAAGATTCGTTCGGAATGGGCAGCCCGCTAGTCATTAAGTATCCACCAGAACAAAGCAACCCAAGGTGTCTACCCCCTTCTTTTATCCACGTTTGATGAAAATCAAATGACCCCCTGTTTTTTGTAAAAATTTTCTGCATATACAAATCTCCTTCTTAAAGCAAAAAGGGGGAGCTTACCCCCCCCTTTTTTAAACCGGTTAAAGTGTATCGGTTTGCTCTGCCTGGTTCCCAGTTGTTTCAGGCCTTGGCTTCCAACAGAAGTATGCCTTAAAATCACCGGCAATAGCACCGCCACCAGTAGCCGCAACCGCAGCCTCCAGTAAAAGCTGATCTCCCACATCACAATCAATGCCGTTGAAGTCTTTTTTGATCGTAGTACCAGCAGGAGTGGCATCTGCGGACTTAACTCTTGCGAGTTCAACCCTTCCGGTATCACTACCATAGGCAACCCTTCGATCAAGCGTAACCTCCCCCTCTGCGGTTTGGGTATCATAAGCAAAGGTTACGGTGGGCATAATCCCAAAACGAGTAACCGTGATGGGCTCAACAACATCGAAGACAGGTCCCAAGTCGGCAGCCGCAACCTCAAGAGCGTGAACAGCGTCAACGCCGTTGGTCTCATCCTGGAATATCTCCACCCTTATATTTTCGGTTCCATACATAATTTTACCTCCTATTTACCGGATTGATTAAGTACTTGTTATCCGGATTACCTTGGCTTTCCTGTCATCGGCAACATTCCATGTGGACGCAAACGAAATAATACCTCTCCATGCAATGGCTTTTGTTCGACCGAAATCACTTTGGTAGTTGGGATCAGCAAAAAGCTGAGGTGTCATAACCTCAACCCTACTTACAGCCTCATCACCAAACACCATTGCATCTCCAAGCACAGCAGAGGCTCCGGCAGTGTTACTGATTGCCTCCTCCCTGTCAACCTGGACACACCGTATATTCTCGGCCTTACCGTTTTCTCCCTTGAAGAAAAGATCTCCCTTTTGCAGATACAGGTGAACATTTTGCCAAAGGGAATCAGACTTTAACCCCCTAAGAGTCTTTCGGCATGACAACATTATATAGTCCTCACCAGTATACGGAGGACAATGTATATCGCCTGACAGGTAATCTGCCAATATACCCATATGAACAAAGGTAATGTTACTTGCGGCAGCCGCTCCACCAGGACTCCCTGTAGTATAAAAAGTACCGGCATCCGCAGCAGTAGGGACAAAACAAATTTTTACATCAGTGTTCTGAAAAGCATCGGCGGCAGCCGTATCCATTGCCCCATTCATCTGTCGCATTAAGGCCTTTTGAATAACACTTGCCGGGTCGAACTTACCCAACTGAACAGCCAAATCTGTGTACTCACACCCACGGCCCCAGTCATACACCTTAATGGGACGTTCCCCGTAAGTTATCTTATCGATAGGAATTCTGGTTTCCTCATCGAGCCTAGCGTCAGCCGGTTGGGGAAGCTCGTTTACGTGCATAATATTAACCCACTCACCCTGTTGCTTTCCAAAACCCTCAACCTTGGACGTGAATGGGACTATTTTAGTCTCGACCAAAGAACTAACCAACATCTTATCGCTAAGATACCGGTTCTTATACACACCAATATCACTATCAAACTCCCAATTAAATGGTGCCATTTTTCACCTCACTATATTCTCCGTTCAGATTTACGCAATGCATCATCGAACGATAAGGGCTTATGTTCTTTTTCATCGTCAACATCAGGAAGGTTGCCACTAAGACCCAAAACTTCATTTTCTGCTCGTTGCTCATCAGTAAGTTGTTGCGACTCTAAAAACGGTTTAGACACATCGGCTTTAACCCTGTTTACAAGGTTAATAGTATTATCTATTTGTTCACCTAACGTAGAACCGACAGCCTCTTCAGAGCACATCCAAAACAATTTCATGTCAAGAGAATTCTTATCACCATTTAACCCGGCATCCTTAACTTTCTTGGAAACCAAGGTTCTTGTTCTTGTAATGTTTTGATCCTCTTCTCGGGCGGATGCATCCTGCTTAAACCGATCATCTAACTTTTTATCAACATCGGAAACTGCCGTTTCAACCGCTTTTTTTATTGAGTTAGACCACGATTCAGCAACGTTTTTATCGTAATTTGGGTCCGTAACGTCTAGTGTGTTTATGGTTTTAATTGTATCTAAAACAGTCTCTTGAACAAGGTCCGGAGGTTCAGGATCAGAAATATCAGTATCCTTACCTTCACGGTCCATAGCCTCAAGCTCCTCTACCCTTTCGGTTAGCCGCTTGTTTTCAATTCTTGTCTCATGCATAACCCTTTCGGCTTCTTTAACACCTTTCTCAGCTTCTTCATGAGAAGAATACTTAGGCTTAAAAGCCAGCGTATCATCATCAGAATCTACTACAGGTGGGTCAAGCACCACATCATCATCTTTAATTGGGGGGTCATCGTTGTCGATGATATCGACAACCACATGAGCGTTTCTTGCTTTCTCTAATGCATCATCAAGAGACAGTTCGTCTACTTCCTGAATATCGTCACCCATACTATTCTCCTTTTTTCGGCGTACCCGTTACGGGGCCATGTTTAGATCGGTATCCCTTGGGGGCGATCTTTTTATTTGGAGAGAATTTCTTTTTCCATGCTCCTTCTTATTGCTTCTCCAAGGTTAATTTCCCTTTTAATGGGTTCTAATATGCTCATATAGGTACAACAAGCAATATCTTGTTTTGCCAACTCCTCTACCCTTTTAACGTAAGCAGTTATTACGTGTCTTACAACCACACCTCCATCGGCTGTAAGGTCTTGTATAATATCTCGATACTCTTCCCTTCGTATAGGCTCCTTTGTTTTTTTGGGCTTCCCAACTATAACGTCTAAAGAAAGTGGGGATATCCTATCATACTCTGGCATTACCTACCTCCCGAAGTTTATTCTGTGCGGCCATTTTCTGTACATCAAAGTTTGCCAATTTTGCCTCATGTTCTTCCATTGCTCTTGCGTCATCACTACCTATATTCTCTTCTTGAACCCCCTGTTGAGCGTCATCTATTGGCATAGCTTTTTCTGGCTTTATTATTAATCCCTCCGCCTTTAAGTCTGATTTTTCTATAATAGCAGACAACACCTCGTATGGCTTTAAATATGGCTTAAACACATCATTGTCGAACAATGGTAGAATGTAATTAAAGATAGCCCTGAGTATTTCCTTTTCTCTTGTTACAGAAGAAAGACCACCAACAGAGATAGCCCCACTTAGTGGAGGTAATCCAACCTTATTGGGAGATTGACTGTCATATAAGGCTGTTACGACCTCCGGATCAAATATCTCCAGCAACTCTTTAAATCCAACATTTAACCTTATCGTCTCCGAAGCAGCTTTGATTACCCATATAGCCGCGCTTTCAAGTGTGTCACCAATTAATGAAAATACACCAAGTGCTTGACTAAGATTGTTCTCAAATTCTCCCAACGTAATTTCTTTTCGGTATCCAGGTAACCCCTGAACGGCATCAGTCACATATGATCCCCTTTGAAACGATTGATCAAAAAACTGTAGGTTAGCAAGAGCTTCGTTTGTGCTTGACCTACTGCCAACGTCTCTAATTACCTGTTGACCATTTATTGATTCCTTTACCAGAACTTGCTTACCTGGATATGAGTCTATATCATCTTGATCAACTAGAGAATTAAGGACAATCTCTGTCATTGGGTTAACCGCCCAATTTAAGTTGTCTGCATGTAAACAGAGAAGATTATTCATGAGATACCAAATTGAAAGAACACCATTAAGAAGTCCCCTACCTTCATATCTAGTAAAATGTGGTAATGGACTAAAAGACGTGCCGGGCCACCTCATAGATTTGAAAGGTGTTCTTTTTGGGATCTTAATAACATTAACACCAGCAATGGTATAAGTTGCATCCGGCAACAAAAGATCACCCCTTGAATCAAGGATGGTCCCCCAAAACTCAGAGGTCAATACAGACTTACGAAAGGACGATTTAGTCCAAATCATTTGCTTTCGCCTGGCAATCTCCTCTTCCGTTAAATCTTTATTTTCGGTAGGATTGTTGCTGCAAAAATCAGATACCTTGCTTATGTTAGTGTACCGTCCAAGCTCCTCAGATTTCTTCAAAACAAACAGATCTAAAAACTCTTGATGTATCCAATACAGTCCGGATTGGGGTTCCCTTGGGATAGCTTCAGGGTCTCGATGAATTTTCCATGGCTCAACCAAAACAATAGACAACCCAGTTTTACTGTCCCACCTTGGAATTATTTCAAGGCTTTGTCCGATTGCAAAACCCATTCCAGTGGCATCAGAAAACTTCAACCCAAAATTAGCTCTGTCTCTTCCGAGATAATGGCCTAATAGGGTTTTCCAGAATTCGGCATAAGATGGGCGGGTCTCGCTGTCTATGGTAAAGAAATTTGATGGGAAAGCTTTTTTAATTGTTGACATAGCATACTGAACAGCACTATGTGGCTTAGGTATGGTTGCTTTTGTTTGCCAAAACTCTTTGTCACTAAAGGAATCTGGTTCCCTTTCCTCGTAAACAGCTAAACACTCTTTCTGGGCAGCCCTAACTTCGGTCATGCTTGAAGTCGAGACCCTAATGTTATCGTAGCAATAGTCTACAAAGTGTTTCTCATTTTCTCCAGCATATCTTGTCGCAGCTTCCTCTCGTTCGCCTAGTTCTTGGTCGTCAAACCTCTTGGAACTTGTTTCTGAAGCTATTTCGGCAATCCGTTTTTTTATATCGACAGGGTCTATTATGGCCATCTATTTTAACCCCCAAAAAGTTAAACTGTTTTTTTTATTAAAAAACAATAAGATATAAAATGTCAAGAAAAATATTTATTAATCCCATTTTATTTTATCATATCCATCTAAATATTTTTTATTTGCACTCATCGAAATCTGTATACCAGATCCGCCAGATGGGGGTTCCCCGTTCCAACCTTTCTCCGAAACATATTCTTCCCCGGTATCCATGTTTCTATAACATTCAATAGATACCCCCTTACTAATCTGTTGGAGCATCGGCCACCACGCCTTATGTCCACTCGTTTCTAGTTTTACCATTACAAAGTTATCTTCCTTTGGCTTCCTCCTTGACTATAGGATGCAGCCCTTTTCCTACCCCGAGCACTCATTTTACGCAACTGTTCTCTTTTCGCGCTTCGTAAATTTGTGCCCGGCAATAAAACGCTAACAAGGTTTGCAAAACAATCTCCAATATGACTATGTTCATTTTTATCCGGGATACCACTTACTATATTTCCGGAATGATCGGTCTTATATTGCCAACCACCACGTAAGGCAGCATGTAAAAGCTTCTCTCGCGAACTTAGACAAATGGCTGGCTTACCCTGGATAGACATGTTTAGAGCCCGAATAACAGCCTTCTTTAAGTACGTCCAATGTTTAGGTCCGCATTCAAAGTAAGTATCTAATTCGGCCTCTACAACCCTAGAGGCCGATTCTTCCCTATTACTTTGATCTGGAGTTTTCATTGAAACATCACCAATATCCCTCCAACCATTACACTTACCTTTCCATCGAGGAGATTGCAGGAGGGGATTTACCTTAGAATTAATCAAAACACCGACATCTGAATTAGATATTCTTACCGAATCAAGAAAGGTCAATCTTCCGTTGTGAGCTATTTGGCCCAAGATACAGTTGCCATTCCATACAGGAGGACCATTTCTTTGAACAGCTATAATCCTGTTTGGAACGGAGATGCACCATACTTTTTCCTCAGATACTTCTTGTGTAGAAAGAAAATCACCCCTAAGTTCGGCCCCCTTACGTCTCGATGACTTCATAGTTAACCCAGTAGACCTTCCCTCTAAGTGTGGTCGTGATTCATTAGCCTCAGAAAACTTGTTAGAAAAATATAAACCAGCCCCTATTGCATCCCCAGGCATATCTTCAAGCCAACTGGGCATAAAATCACTGGTTGCCCTCGACCGTCTTAAAAAATCAAACATTGTGTCAGACACCCTTACCCACCAACATAAACCATCCCAATGTGAATCACCAACGCGAGATAAAAAATCATCTATACTATCTTTTTGTTTGTCAAAAAGAGCTGTGACCTTAGAGTTAATTCCTACTTCGAATGAACTTAAAAAACCATATTTCATAAAAATAAAATAAAACGCGCAGAAATCTACGGGTGAAACGTCACCCAGAATATCACTCATTCCCTTTTTTATATTGCCAGGCCAAATGCCACTCCCAGGCAATACATACTCTTCGTATGCATATGCCTTGACAAAATCTATTTTACCCTTTTGATCATGACACATATCATGGTCAAACGTAACCCTCACATCATAGTTCTTGTTATTCCAGTGACACATCTGACCGGTAAATAGTTTGACTATAACGCCCGTGGCTTCCTGATACTCTATAATTCTGGTATCAGGGTTTAGAGTTAAAACCAAATCACTTTTCTTATCGAAGTTCGAGTAATGTTTCCATCCATTGTTCGTTAATATCTTCGTTTTAATGTCGTAACAAGATGGGTTTGTCCATCCGTCCCACCCCCTAAACCCCTGTAAACCATCTAAAGGGTAAAGAAAATCTTTACTTCTATGGATATCACCAACATAATCTGGGGAAACTTTTATACCTCCATATACTTCAGTAAATTCTCCGCCAACATATCTCTTATACGAATCTGGATCATCTTTATATGCAGCCTTTACACCCTGCCTTGAAACCTCTGAAACAAATCTATTCTCACCATACGGTATCCTAATAACCTCTTTAGTAATGAGAGGGTTATCCGGATCGATTTGGTCACAATCTATTAACCTACGGAATGTCCAATGTGTATCTTCTGCCGGATTCATAGTTATCTGTAGTCGGTTAAACTTACCAGCAGTACCCCTCGTGGCCCTAACTAGAGCCGCATTAAAAACATCCTCGCTTAATCCTGCATTTACTTTCGATACCATTGGGGCGGGTTCCTCTAACCAGATAAGGTCATATTCAGGCCCCTGAAGTCTTGAAAGACTTGCTGGGTCATCTATCCCAAACAAATCAACCATAATAGCTGGATGAGTGTGAATTGTAAGTTGTTTGTAATCGTTTTTGAAGGTGTATAGGTTTTGAGTTCCATCTTTTGCTGGTGGATTTATGCCATCGAGGGCCCTTTGAATTGTTCTAACGGGGCTAAGTTTTATGTTTTCATGGGTATCTCTTACAATGGCGCAGTTAATTGGCCTACCACACCTACTGGCATGTATCAACATGGCAATAACACCAGCATACGTTTTACCTTCACCGGTGTTGGAATATATAACAACTACCACGGCATCTGAAAAAGCAAATCTTTCCTGTGACTTAGATAGTTCTATTTTATCAGATAGCATCTTCGGATTCCTCCGGCACGTTTCTACCTTCTTCCTCTAGTAGTAGTTGAGGTTTGGTAGAAACAGCATCTTCTTTAATCTGGGTGATGTCTATTATTGCGCCATCATCCATTTGAACCTTGGTTTCTCTTTCGTTTCTTATGATTAAAATGTTTTTACCGGTTTGGTAGTTTGCAGAAAGAAGTTTTCTAACCTCAAAAGCTAGTTTTAAGGCACTGACCTTGGCGTTCTCATTAGTAGCAGAAACAATGAGGAACCGTAGTTGACCATAGAGAAATATGTCATCCAAAAGAAACTCTTTAGCCAACTCCATAGAGTCCCTTGTGATCTCCCTAAATAATCTCCTGGCCTTTCTTGCTGCATCTATTCTGTTCTCAGACTCAAACCCGGCCTGTACCCATGCCTGGGGCATACTTAGTCCGTCTTGCACCCCTTCCATAAAAAGTCTTTCTTGTTCAGTTATGGTGGCCGGTAGCTTACTTGAGTAATCTTCTGGGCCAAGAACTGTTGGGTCATTTTCCATGATTAACCACCGATTTCTGTGAAAACTTAATCCATGCCTTTCTACCAATGTTACAACAACAATTAAAGTCGGGTGTACACTCACCGAAAACAGGGTCATGCCAGGCGATACCACAGAACCACATACCTTTTTGTGCAGCCTTCACAACCCTTAATATTACGACTTCCCACCAACGATAAATTATGTAATACTTAACACCCTTTACGGTTTTGACCTTATCGTATTTCGGCTTTATTATCCCACCAAAGTCCATGTCCACCATACTATCCCCCCCCATATTTATAACACCTGATTCTTGCAAGATCTTCAACATACCCATAGACATGAAGACCCTTGCTTGATGCTATAATCGGTCCACTATCAACACCAACTCCATCGGCCACATACTTTTGCAACACAGCAATTGCGGCAAGATTTGCCGGAAACCCTCCCCACAAATCCCACGATCGGAAGTATGGATAGAATATTAATGCTCCATCTTTAATCCTGATGTCTATATGTCGAAGACAGGGAGGATCATTGAGCGCGTGATCGGTAACTTGAGCCACCTGCAAAACAGCTTGATTAGTATTCGGTGTGTTCTTCAGTAATTCAATAAAGCGTGGCACCTGATGCCAAATTCTTGAGCCATACGTATAATCTTCGTTGGGTTCTTTATGCTCAGTCATCAAATAGGACAGGTAGGCTGCAATATACCCCGGGGACACCGGATTAGGAATTCCTAACTGTACCGGAATCTCCGGTAACATTGTGTCATAAGGCTCAGAATAAGGATAATTGATTTGAACCGTAATCCAATCGAATTCCAACCTAGTTTGACCAACATATGACCCATGTTGAACTTGATACTTAAACCCAACATCTAAAACTTTTGACACACACTGAAACCATGCATCGGGAATATCTCTTGCCTCAACATATGCAACAGGTAACATTGTTTTAAGCTCACCCCAATTCTTTCTTCGCATATTCCAACATTAAAATAGCGTCCGCCTCATCGTCATTACCATCTTCAACGTCCCACCCCATACGCCTAGCAGCAAGAATCATTTCTTCCTTTCCTGCATTACCCTTTCCGGTGGCAAACTTCTTCAAGGTTCCAGTGTGAACCGGTTTCATAGTTTCGATTCCACGATCTGCGGCAAAGGACAATATCTCGGTAATAAATCCGTAGGCTACCTGGGTTGAATGTCCACCCCTATGGTGGGGGGCTTCATATATTATGACATCTATCTCATTACTTGCAAGCCTATACATTTGATTGAGCCACGACCTAAACCTAAGAAACCTCATTCCAGGGGATTCGCCACGGTCTATAAAGAACTTCTTAACACCAGAATGGCTGTTTGTTCCTCTAGTTTGTAGAGCCCAGCCACAACTAGAAGCTTGGTCTAAGGCTAAAATTCCCAGTGATTTTGGTTTCACTGTACCCATGGTGCTCTAAAACCCTTTCTAGGTATTCATCTATAGCTCTTCTAATTATCTCTGACTTATTTAGTTCTGTTTCGCGAGACAAAAAATCAAGAGCCCTTGATTCCATATTAGTCAAATAAATCGTTGTTTTTTTCATAGTCTAAACACTTCTAAAAAAGGAAAATGCCATTCTTTTCTGCGTCCCAATTTCTACAGTCTATGTGTAACCAATTTACACTTTTCTCTATGGCAGTAATATTCTCAAGGCCATCTCTTACGACCCTGCCATGTATCAAATCCTCTCTTACATTATCAACCTCAACGTCTTTAAAGTGCATGTCTAACGCTCTACCAAATCTGTGCTGAGAAAAACCTCCACCAATCCTACATTCAGCCCCACGAAAACCACGGTAGTTAAACTTTGAGGGTTGGCTATGTATTGACCACGTATTTAGGTAAACAGGGCCATACACACCCCTTAAAGCCGTTACGGCCTTAAGAATCCTATTGTCAAACAGTCGCCACAAAAAAGCGATACTACCTAAAGCCTTGCAGGAAATATGAAGGCTCTCTGGAACAAACTCTTTTATTGAAAAATATTTTTCATTTGGGACGTATTGAGACACAGTTACCTCCCTTCAACGGCTTCCCATTCATGCATATCCATCATTTCAAAGTCCATTGGCAACAAAACCCTCACACTATCATTAATTATGAAATCCCTATTACACCTTTCGCACTTCAGCCACCTTGTTCCACGAAGAAAAGACTCTTTAGGTTTGGCATAAACAAAATATTTATGTTTAAAAATCTTACACATTAAGCTCATAACTCAAACCTTATATTTCGAACACACCTTTCGCCAGTATTAACTTCATTTGAATAGTCACTTTCAAGTCCCTGGTCATCGATTGCCTTAACCGCGAAGTAGTAAATATACACACCAGGTAAGTTATATACAGTAAATTCAACCAAATCGGGATCTATGTTCTCATCTTGGTTAAGCGACATGCTTATTGGGGATGGGGATGGGGTTCCGTTCTGTAAGGTTCCCCCTGTACCATGGTATGGTTCACCAGAGTCCAGATCATAATAGACCTTGTAACCGGCTAAATCACTTTCGGTATTCGCATCCCAGCTTAAGGTTACGTCCATCGCGGTTACTTTTCCTACGAAAAGCCCTGCGACACTCAGGATGACTAACATTATTATTGTTATATATCGAAAGATCTTCACTTAACTCCGCTATCACCAAGACCGCTACTCCCGCGAGAAGTATTAGGATTAACCGTGCCAACCTCTACTATACTTACTTCGTGAACCTTCTGTATTACCCCCTGGGCAACTCTATCACCAGGAGCAACGACAAGATAACCCTCCCCATTAATATTGGCTAAAGTTATCATAATCTCACCCCTATACCCAGAATCAATGGTACCAAAAACAACATGTAACCCCTTCGCTGACAATCCAGATCTCGGTCGTATCTGCATTTCATATCCAAAAGGGAGTTCGATTTTTATGCCAGCAACAAGGGTTACTATTTGCCCAGGCAAAAGCCTACACCTGTGTTCCATGGCACACCTTAAGTCAAAACCACTGTCTCCAGGGTGCCTTAAAGAAAGTCTTTCCCATTCGTCCTTATAGTTTTCAAGATACTCAACATTGAGAATCACCACTACTCCTCCTCAAACCTAACATTGGAAGCACACCCAGGCTTAACCTCAAATGTTTTAGAAATTTCCCCCGATGATATGCAGGCAGTATCAGTTACCCCGTTATCATATGGCAAGACTATAAAATACCACGTTCCATTGGGAATGTTTTCTATGATGGTAGAGGTCGCTATTGGGGTTAAAACCATAGCCGGTGAATCAAGATCAGGGGCACCGGTATTTGAATACATGAAAACTTTAATCTGATCGACATCCGGATCTGTTATGGCATCCCAATATATCGGCTGGATAGACTTGCCAGCGAAAACCAGTGGTGATAAAATCATCAGAACACTAACTAAAAACAAAAACACCTTCAGCTTTTTCATTTTACCCTCCCTACTTGCTTATTTTTGTTCAGTTTATCAAACACAAAGGCATGAAAAGGACACCGATACTGCATGTCCCCAACTGAAATACATATCTCAGCCCTACCCTTCAACACCTTTCCACAATCTACGCAAGTTATTACTTCTTTTACCATTTTTTCGGCTAACCCCATTCTTCGGCCACACGTTGTGTGCCTATAGTATGGCACATTACATTATATGTCAACTGAAATCTTTACCTCCACATCGTCCCCATCGACAACTTTCCCACTTTCAACGCTTCCGAGGACACCATATCCGGCGATATCTGACCAGGGGTTTTCACCAAAAGCACGCTTCTTGTGGGCGATTCGGCTTATCTTATCAAGCGTTCTCACCACTAAAAAAACATCTTTATACTGGCTAAGTTTTATGCCATTCGGGTAATAAATTTTCAAGGCTTTTTCAGTGGTTACAACACTATTACCATAGGCCTCATTCTTTTCAACTGTCTTTTCCCCGACATACTTAGCTGTTTTTCTTATCATTCTTGGCATTTCTATTACTGGTATTGACATTTTTCCTTCTCCTTTCAATTTACATGTTCCCAATTTTTTCTTAGCTATTTTTTGTTCTCACTAACTGACCGAGACAATAGACTTTTAAAGGTAGCGTTCCACATTTTACCACCCTTAAACCCTAGACCTTTAGCTAAATCGGCCAAAGCTTCTAGGCAAGTATCCCCAAATCCAGCAGGCGATTCTTGTAAGTTAATAAACCCGGGAGTGGTCGCACACCACTTATCCCCATCCATTTCCAACCCAACACCAAGATATTCTGCGTAATGCATCGCATCATCGTTATCACACCCCCATTTTTTAGCTAGTTCATCAACCCTTGCTTTATTAGCTCCAATAGCAAGAGCTTCAACCAATACTTGCCATGCGTTTGCCCTATTTTTAGTGTTAATCGGCCATAAGGCCCTAGCAAATGAGCTCTCCCTAATATCAGCCGACATTCCCGGCGAGTCCGACTTGTAAATTAAATCTCCATTTGTGTGTAAGTAATACCACCCATCCATTATTGCCCCCTCCCATTCACGCTTAATTAACTTACGCCCTCATTAAAATCTTGGGCCATTCTTTTAGCTTCCTCCATTGTCTCGGCAACCCACTCACCCTTCCCAAAGTTTTCATGATCATATTGCCAATCTACGCTTCTAATTGTGCCCCTCAATTTCTCGTTTGGAGTTTTATCGTCGCACTCCCAAGAAACAATAATTTCTCCATCTTTTACTTTTTCAGCCCTTACGTTTATGTGGTTTTCATCAGACCAAAAATTAATGGCGGCCTCAATCTCATCCTTTTCACTTGCCGCTCGATAATGGCAGTCACCTTTTTTGCACGTAGAGCCAATAGTAAAGCCATAAATTGCCCTATGACTCCATCCGTACCACTTATTGTCTTTTGGGCTAAACCCCACGCCATGCGTTAATTCTTCAGTAATTTCTCTGTCAGCTAGAAATTTAATTTTATCTTCCAGGCCGACATGGATTAGGTAGCTATCATCAAAATTACTTAACCAAACCTCCGATTCCTCAATATCTCCACAATCAAGCTTTCCTTTATGGGCCACCAACTCTAAAAACTCTTTAACTTTCATGTTCACCTCCATCCAAAAACGCTTTACTTGCCCTTCCTCTCTTGTCAATAATACCATCAACTGGTTCAATAGACAGATCATTTTCGTCCACCAGTCGCTTTGCCTCTGCCGCACTCTCCGCCACAACCGAATACACTTGTGTACCACTTATTGGACACAGAACAACGTAGGTTTTCTTAATCCCTTTCTTCACCTTCCACTACCTCCATAACACCAGTATCTCCGCCACCGCTAAGAGCAAAGCCTGGCCTAGAGTAACGGAACTCAAAACTATCAACATCACCTCTTCTGATTTTTTCGATAGCCTCCGCCTTATTTTTTGCTGTAACAATGATGTCGAACGCCACCTCTTTCGTTCCGATTGCTTCCCATTTTTTCACTTCAAGTCCCCCTTAAGTGGATTTCCCAAACTCCATTTCATCTCTCCTTTTTCTAACATTAAATTTTAACACCCTTATTCCAACCCTAGGCCACCTTTACTCCACACCAATACCAAAGTATGTATTTTTGTTTTTCGTGGCAGAGACGATGCGTTTCGTTCCATCCACGACACTTTTATGTTTAGTTCAGTGGTTAACTTCTTTCTTCCTCTAATTCTTCTAACCAACCTCTAATTTTTACCAGAGGTACTACTTTTTTCCTAACGCCGGTCCTCCTGTGAAACTCGATTTTCATTTGAGCAAGGTTATCACTTGCGTCACTATCAACCCTGGTAATAATAAAAACACTGTCGCTTTCTTGAGAGATAATCCCACTATCTCTCAAGATACTGTAATCTAAGTCTTTCGACTTGGTTTCTTTTGATATTTTAGTTGTATGACAAGCTAAAAATATTACCACATCCATAGTAACTGCAATTCTTTTCAACCCCCTAACAAGTGTCCCAATCTCCAGGCTTGGGTTTCGCGACCTTGCCATATCAAAAAGATAGTGTAGATGATCCACAAAAATAATTTGAGAAAAAAACTTAGCCTTACTTTCGAGAACTCGTTCAGCTAACCAAGAAAGTGAGTTTGGCACCAACTCTGACGGCATAAACCCTGTTGGTAGTTGTGGGAATTGATTGAGAAATTGTCGCTGAGGAACCTCAAATTGAAACCAAAGTGGGTTGGCACCTTGGGGCTCTAGGTTTTTGGTTATGGTTTGTAATAATAAAGTTTTTCCTTGTTTTGTTGGACCTGTAACCGTATACAACTCTCCGAGCATTATACCACCGTTTAAATATCCATCAAGTTTTGGAATGCCGGTTGAAAAACTTATAACATCTTTTTGTCCGGCATATTTTTCTTTCACAACGTGAAAGGGAAGTATCTGATCTCCACCATCATACTCTAACCAGTTAACTGGTTTCTTAGCCATCGTATTCCCTCAAAGTCAAGTGCTATGTTTTTCTCGATTAAAAACTTCATATCCTTATCTTCACTATCACGCCACTCTTTTCGCAAAGAATAAAGCCTAGCTAGAGCAAGTTCAGCGTCTTTTAGTGATGACAAAACCTCTTCCTTACTCCAAACTTCCATCATCCTCCCTTTCGATGCTTGCTATCATAGAAGTTGAAATAATTGTTAAAGGATCCAGTTCGATAAACTCAGGCTTTGTTTCCATAGCCAAAACATCTTTAACAATGAGAAACTTTTCACTCGATATCTTTATAATTTTACCATTTTTAAGTGTTACCTCGTATTTTAGCACCCCTCGTCTCCTCCATTTTTTCTTCAACACTTACATATCCACTGTTTTTAGGTTTGCTTTTAGCTGTCACGTTTTTCTTATAACTGTCTAATGGATTGTTTACTGTTAAAAACTGATCAATCACCCCCTTTGATAGAAGAAATTTATTTAAAGGGTATTTATGGGTCCACCAATATTCCGATGAGTTTATTATTATCCCCAGGTTTTTCATCGCCCCCTTTATTTCTTCCTCTGTATATTTTTTTAAAGCAATTTTCATAGGTGAGATGAAATCAGCAATTTTCCTGTGAACAATAATTTTTTGATCATTCCAAAAATTGAAAAGACTAATATCTTTTATAGTGTCTTTTGTAATAGTGTCTTTTGTGGGTGTCTTTTTTGGTGACAGCTCATCACCAATATTGGTGACAGGTGACACCTTTTTTGGTGACACCCTCCATTTCTCAAAATCCTTTTGAATACCATATGTTACATTCAAAGTGTCACCTTTTTTGGTGACAGGTGACACCTTTTTTGGTGACACCCTCCATTTCTCAAAATCCTTTTGAATACCATATGTTACATTCAAAGTGTCACCTTTTTTGGTGACAGATTTCTTTATAATATTTTTACCGCATAGTTTTTGCAAAAGACTGTGGCACCTTCTTCTGTCTATCCCAGTTAACCTTTGAAATTGAGAAAGAGTTATCCAATCTATTTTCTTTTCCCACCCCCAGGTTTTCCTAATTATCACCCACAGAATTTGCCATTCCTGACCACTAATACGATATGAGCACAATTTGTCTACAATTTCATTTGCAATATCAATGTGACCGTCTTCCTTTTGGGGGCTCGCCATTTTTCTATAACCCCTTCCTTTAATCCTATGTTAAGTTTCTTAGCTTGTCTTCCCAGTTAATGGCCGGATATTCTTTTGAAATACCACGTTCGTCTAAAAACTCTTCAAGGGTCCGGATAATTAACATAGAGATACTGGAACCGTATGCGGTGGCATTCGGCATCCTTGAGGTTAGGAACCCAACGAACTCGAATAACGCCCCTGTAATCATATGTTTCACGTTTTCACTTTCCATTATTGTTCTCCTGTTAGTAAAGTAAAACTCTACTGCCACCCTGGTTAATCACTTCTGGGCTTGACTCCATTTTGGTTGTGTCAAAACAAAAATCACAGAGAAACCGGTTTGTTGTTATGTTGCTACACCCAGGCTTACTGCACCTATGTTCGGGCCAAACTCTTTCCCTCGGCGTGTTTGATTTTAATGACCGGTCTTCCAGTGGTTCTCTACCTTCAGCCATTCTTTCATCTCGTTTTTTTGACCAGTAACTCTTGCGATCTTGACAGGCTGGTTTTGGGCAGTAGAGGGTACGGTTGTGTGATGCCAAAAAGGTTTCCCCACAAACCCTACAGGTACATTCAACTTTCTTTTTCACCATTTTGACCCTCCTCTCTTAACCTGTTTAATCTTACGAGTAGTAGTTTGCCACCAACAATATCGGATTCTCTTGATATTGCAATGTAGTCATTTGTTATTTTATTTAAAAGAGCAACCTTTTTGGTGTAGTACTTGGTTACCTCGTCTATTTTGTAGGTAATGGCAGACAATATTTTATTGAAGTCTGTTTCATCTTCACCAATGTTGGACATTAGATCTTCTACTGAACACCCTAGTTCCTTACAAATTCGGTAGAACAGGGTTATTCCTGGATTAACATTTGTGTTTTCAATTTCCCATAGATACCCCTTGGAACTGTCAACAGCCACCGCAAGTTGCTCTAAGGTTATACCTTTTTCCTTTCTCAGCTTCTTTAGTTTATCTCGCCTCATTTAGTTCTCCTTTGTCGGGTGAACCAACACCGGGTCCGCCGCGTAAAATATTTCAGCCTCCGCGCTAATGAAAAATACTTCTTTTTTACCCTCGGCTGTAGTAATGGTAATCTCAACGCCACCGTCTAATAGGTAGAGGTCTCCAGCAAGGTTAGATTCCCTCGCATATTTTAGGGCAACTTCCTTGCAGTTAAACCCCCATCTTACGCATGTTTCATCGTCTTCGTTTGTGACTTTGTATTCTTTGCAATCGCAAAGGGTTTCTTTGTTTTGCTTATATTCACGACACTTCTCACATTGCCACATTTAATCCTCCTCCTCTGGGTTAATTAACACCGGGTCCGTGCGTGGGTCATTATATACTGTCCCTATATACATTTTTTCTACCTCAAGGGTTTCCATGTTTACCCTGTGCCAACCTGAGACATTAGATCTATTGGGAATTACGTTAAGTTCAAACGTATCATCCCTCATGCAGATCCCTATCTTATTCCCCTCCTCTATTTGTTGGCACATTACGCCGGGTTATAGTCGAGATCATCCGGATGGTATGGGTTGGCGTTCTTTTCGCCATCCAACCTTACCTTGACGTATGGGCCGCTTGCTCCTGTAATAACCCCAAACTTCTCTTTATATTTGACAACCACACCTTTTTTTGCCGGAACACCGTAATAGTCTCTGATATATTCTAATGGGTCGTATTTCATAATTATTCTCCTTTCTCCTCACCTGTCTCATGTAAAAGCTTGTTAAGAACGAAGATCGCGTCTTCGGTTACGGTTAGCTTATGCTTAAGGTTGCACTCCAAAACCTTATTATGCTTAATGGCTTTTCGTATAGCATCTTCCTGGGATAGACTGGCATCAGCCTTTTTTACTCTTCTGGACCAGTTAAAGGCCGGTTCGTGAGTTTCAAGCCAGTAATACTTTTCTGTCTCCCGAGAGACATTAAATGAATATATTTCTAAGTTGTGTTCTTTGTATATCTTCATTCTAAACATCTTACTATAACCCCTTTCTTTTGTTCTTCTTGAAGGTTTTCGATTTGCGGCGATAGATGTCTCTTGGATGTTTTGTAGGGTTTTGTAGTACTCTGTTGTTTCTATCCAGTTCGTTTACAGCCCTAGATATGAGATACTTCATGAAATCTTTAACCATTTTTGTTCTCACCTCCACCCTTAATTCTATGTCCGATACCGTATTCTGTGTATCCCGGATGTTTAGACATCATAACGTTTAGTCGGTCGTGTACCATCATCGCAAAATTAGCCACATCGACACACTCATTCATTATTTCGTAGGGATTGTAGTTAAGCGCGGCAATGATTAACTCATGGACTTCCTCGTTAAGCCGGTCAATCAAGAACTGTACGGTAGTATCTTTAGACCACCATCCTTTTTCTCCGAGTTCATCATCCCTAGTCTCTAGTTTTTTCTCCATCTCTTCGGCAAAGTTAAGTATACATGGTCTTCTTATGTGGTCGGTACCCATGCTTTCACCTCCTTTAAAACCTTTAAAGCTTGCTTTGTGTTATAATCAACCTGTTCTAAATATCCTTCTATCCCAGAACTGAGAGCCCTTTCCAGTTTATTCTGTATTGACCACACAGATGTTGTTTCAAGGTCAATACCCATTTTCTCTAAACACTTCTTTGCTTCCAGAAGTTTATTGTTTTCTGAGATAAGTCTGTCGTTTTCTCTTCTCACCTCCTTAGTGCGCCTATCCGAATAACTCTTGATATAATACGCAACCTCACTCCCCAGATTCTTGTCGGCCTTCATCTCCTCAAGCCGTTGTCTCCATATCTCTGCGTTCTCTATCTTTGTGGGGTTGCTTGTAATCTTTGTCCTACACATCAGGACATAAAGCAATACGTCACGAAGGATAATAAAGTCCCTTACCGGTGCTTTTTTCCGGACGGTCAACCGCTTACAGTTTTTTGAAACCGTCAACAGTCCGGCATGATCAGGAACCTCCTCTGGTGCTATTATATCGCTCGGTGCTACAAAATAGAATTCCGTACAGTACTTAAGGTAGCTCCTCCACTTCTCATCCTTAAGGAAGTCCGAACGGCTTACTTTAATCTCAAACCCTATAAAGCGCGGGTTTTTCCACGACCTAGCCATTGCCCACATATCAAACCTAGAGTGTCCTCCGTAGGTGGGTCCGGTCTTGCATTCCGCAACAGACAGGAACTTATCTATAGGGTATTTCTTTTCCAGCAGTTTAAGTATTTCTCTCGCCGTTATCTTCATCACCACTCCCGCTCTACTTTTTTAAAAAGCCGATAAACGCGCTATCGATCTCTTTCTTTATGACATCATTTTTAATCTCGATTATTTTACTGTCTATGTAGTCCCGACATTCTCTTTCTACTCCCTTCGCCGCAGACTCAATTTTATTTTTTATCCCGGTATTCAGAATTCTATTCATTTCCCACTCCAGCCATGTACTCTGGGAAGAGGTACAACCCTGCATAGTTTTACCGCTACTATCAACGGGCCTTAGAAGTATATCGTCAAACCGCTTTTTTATAAGGTCTTCGATATTCCCGATAAAAGTCGTTTTCCCCCAACTGTCTGTCAGGGAGATGTCTTCCAGCAGAAAGTTCTCCATCTTCAGTTTTGTTTCTGCAACGATGGTCTCGGAAATGAGAATCGAAAGCTTCTTAAACTCATCGGTCCCCAGTTCTTCCTTACATCTTTTAGCGACCTCCTTCACCAATTCTTCCGTAAAAATAGAATCGAAGTCTAGTTCCTGTAAGTCCTCTACGTCTACCGTAAAATTAAGCTTCATCTTTTACCTCCTTTCGGTATTATCTGTTTGTAATGAGTTTCGATTTCCATCCCTTAACCGGAGTATAGTTAGCTTTTGCGACATAGATCTCTACACACTTACCCTTTGTCTTATTCGCAAACTTTCTCGCTAACTCCCACGCCTCCTCTTCTGTGGGAATTGGTTTTTCACTTTCATATTGATCCGGAAAATGATCGGAGGATAGAAAAATTCCCTTAACCCACGCAAAGCAGACAATAAACCCCCTACTGTTATCATTGTTAATAATTTTAAGCGCGTCCCGGTACTTCATAGTACTACCTCCTTTACGGATAAGCTCTCACTGGGACACGGAGCCAGGCCGTTGATCGGGTGTTATTTTAAATATTCTCTCACCGGTCTCCGCTAAAACTGCAATCCTAACCTCATGGCAAATTAAGCTTTTTATTTTCGGTATGAACTCCAGTTCAAAAGTAAAAAGTTCTTCCCCCGGATATAAACCACCTATTTTACCGGCTACAATAGGAAGCGGTTTATACCCTTCAACCCAGTGAGGAATTTGAATAGAGTTTAAATATTTTTCGTTCTCCAGTAATACCCTACTGACACCGCTAAGGCACTTTTCACAATAAATAAACTCGGTTATAAAACTCCCCTTTTCGCTCATTTCTAAGTCTCCTCTTAAGTGAAAAATACAACAACATTAACTGTACACAGACAAAACATCGTTGATACTGTGCAACTCTGTTACTTCATAGTCTAGTTCATCACAGATATCTTCTACCTCTTCAATATTGCCTTCACGGTCAAGTCGCACAATCGCAATTTCTGTCACGGTGCGCGTTATCTTAACCCTTGCTTGTCTCGGTTTTGGCTTATTCACATTTACCCCCCTTTAAAGTGTTATCGTCGCTAAACCGCTCCCGAACTCGATGTTACAACTATAACACTATTAATTACGCTATGTCAAGTCTTTTTTTAAGCTTATAATGTAATTGCGTTACAGTATATTTACGCGCGTATGGCAGCATTTTGTGTTTACTATAGTTAATAATATTAATATATATCCGAGTTATTATATATGACTAGGTTTAAAGACAATATAATAACTAAGTACTTAAGATGAACTTGGCTGAAGTTATGTAGTAGTAACTTAGTTTAGAAGTAGGTACTAAGCGGCAGTGTTTTAGGGAAATACAGCAGAAATCCACTACTTAGAAGTGATTTAGAATTCAAGAAATGGCAAAAAAGCGGTTGGGAGAGGAACTTTGCGGAAAATTGGGGTGAAATTTGCGGTTTAAGGGGTTTTCGGAAGATTATGTGGTCGGAACCACTTCGGTAGAAAAGTTTTTCGGTTGAAATTTTTGGGAGATCAAAGAACGGGGGGGTTATTCCAAGGGAAACTAAAAGTTTTTCCGGGTTTTGAATGTTAAGCGCGGGTGCGCAGGGGGTGAGAAGGTGTTTTTGTGGGTTTTATTCTGGGGTTCACCCTTTTTAGGGGGGTTTAAAATTTTTTGGGTTTCTTGTCTGGGGGGGATATATATATTATGGGGGGCAGGAGTCCCGATCCCCTTGATTTCACTCACGAAATGCCCCCCCCTATCGGATATCTCTTCTATTCCATGGGAGAAATCATCCCTTTCCTGTCCCTGCGGAAACGTATACCGGACTTGAGTTGTAAGGGCAACATACCGGGTTACAGTGAAGATAAATCTGGGGGGTTTCTTTCTTTTTAATAACATTCTCTATCTTTTTGACCATGAAATAAGCGGTGCTGGTAGGATATCAAACATCATGTGAGGATTCTAAAACCAATGATCTAAGAGGTTGTACTGGGTATAGGTTAACACAGATATGGATAAACTAGCGAATCCCTTAGAACTAAGGTTTCAGTACCCTGAAGGAGCAAAGCGAGGAAACGCAAGCCTAGCAAGGGTTTGCGGAAAAAGAATCTTCCCCCCTAAAATAAAACATTGCATAGGTGTTATGTTGGTGTTCCGCTCAACCAAAACCATAGTCTCTCAAAAAATCACGACAAATAAAACAAATAAAATCAGCAAGTTAACGCCCAGAACAAAAATATATCAAAAAAACAGTTTGACATAACATCTCAGAACAACTATTATCGTTCTTGTGCCGTGCATTGCCCTACCAGGACACGGAGAAACTAAAATCAAACTTACACGGCCTAAAAAATCTTAATGAAGGGAGGTGACACACTTGGAAATATGTGAGATATGCGGGAAAGAAACGAATAAAATAGAAAGGTGTTATCAGTGCGGTGTTTATACTTGCAGGGATTGTCAAAAGAATATGGGCAGGTGTCAAGGGTGCAATCGATCTTTTACCGCTTGTCCTGATGAGGAATCCTATCTTGCTGGGAGGTAACGTTATGATAATCTCAATAGTAATAGCGGTGTTGATCATATCAATGATTATAAGCTATAACCTTTAAAGTGCCCTTGATTGTGGTATCGATCTTTGAAAATTGAATGAGGAATAAGAATAAAGATATATCCGTATGGATTATCTATCAGAGTTAAGGAGTTAAATATTATGGCAGGAACAAAGAAGAATGGAAACGGACAGAGCTTTTCAGAATTGGGACGGAATGTAAAATATAACGTTACAGGTAAAACTTTAACGTTGTCAATCGATCTTGGAAAGAAAGGCAAGGTTTCCTCATCGGGAAAGAGTACAATTATTGCATCTTCTCAGGGTAACCAGCCTATCGCCTATGAAGGCGAAATCCTTAAGCTGGGATTGAATGTTTATCAGCCTGTCTAAACGTAACGTAACCAGTGGGGATGAGTGCAATAGATAACCGTACTCATCCCCTTTTCTTTTTTAAGAGAGGATAAGAGAATGAAACCAAAGAAGATTAACAAAATGTCAGTAAGGGAACTGTCCCTTGCATTAAACAAGCTAGTACTAAGGGATTCATCCCTATATAGACAACACTTGATAGCGAGAATTAAATTACTGCAAGGTTTAGGGAAAAAATAACCCGGTAAAACATTCGAGGAAGATCAAGGGCGTGAAGTCGTTAAGGCTTTGCGCCCTTTTTTTATGCCTTGTTTCCAGGGATTTACCTACCGGCGACCGTAAAACCAGGTTCAAACATGGGTTAAAACATTGTACCAGGATAACGATACGTAACTTTTAAACCACTTTCTTTGATTTCCTATACTCCGGTATGCCTTCAAGTTTTAACCGCTTACAATCCATTTTTAAAATCACGCTTTGAAATCGGTTTTTTCAGGGTTTTTTCCAGGACAACTCCTCTATTGATACCCATAGTTAAACCACTGATAGGCACGGGTTCCGGCTGGTTTCACACCCGCAGTTCTCCTCCTGTAAGAAGCGAAAGCTATCCCAATAAAGGAATAGATAAGAAGATTTCTCTCGATAGAAAATGTTATCGATAGAAAATGTTATCGAGAACAACGGGTATCCTGTCAATAACAGAAGCGCGGGGTCTTAGTCTCAGTGTGCTGGGCACATAAAATTGCAAGGCACATGCCAAAAAAAACGATTAATTTTTTTCAGCTCGGAAACCCCTTACTACAGCGCACAAAAAAAATAAAAAAACTTTTTTCTTGACAAAAATCAGGTGTTGCGATATCATGGTTTTGCTTTTACGTCACTGACACTGGGTATCCTGTAAGTAAGGGTATCTAAACGATAACATGAGAGCATGGAGGTGTGAGATGAGCATAGAACTTAAGTTAGAGAAGGTCCTGATAGGAGATCAAGAGAGTTTCCGGATAGTCTCCTTTGACATGTTGGGCGAGGATCAATTACCCGTGACTTACTTCGAGGATGTGCCATGGTGTAAGAAGTTAAACCATGAGATCTTCGTCTTAGCTGGTGAAGATGTTTACCGACAGTACCTTAACATCGGAGGAGTTTACCACAAAGTATGTATGGAAAAATACATTCGCATACTCAAGAAGTCTGGGGAGAGATTGCATAAAATAAATGAGGAGTTAAAGAAAGAGAAGGGGGAGGAGAAGGAGGAGAAGAAGCGGGCCAGAGGGTGGGCCGGAGAGTTAACCATTGTAATCTAACCGGAGAATGGGTAGGTGTAAGATGAGTATAAAGGAGAAGTTCAGAACAGCTTACAACTTAGCTCTGGACATCTGCGATAGACTGGAAACAAGTAGTGAAATTGATTTAGTCTGGAAGTATATTGATGGGTCGAAGTGGCGGGCTATCAATAGGCATGGTTCTCATCTTACAATAACGGAGGATGAGAAGAAGATTAACGAGGACATTATAGTAATGAGCAAGATGAAGGAGGAAAAGAAAGATGGAGAAGCAAATCTTCATAACAGTTGAAGGAGGCCTGATACAAAGTATCGATGTTTCAGAGGACGTTGACGTGAACATAACCGTTGTCGATCTGGATACCGATGGGTTTGACGAAACAGTAGAGATTAGTCCCGGGTCGTCAGCAATTCTTTCCAGTCCTGTAGTAAACAGGATTGATGATGGAGATGTAGACTTCTGGGAAAACGTCTTAAGAAAGGAGGGAGAATGAACACGTTACTCAAGTGGTTGGAGTGGGAACACGCAGCCGGTAGAGACTGGGGTTGGAGGTGGATAGAACAATCACAACACCTCCAACAAGAGGAAAGAGATAGAGTTTTCAGGGAGTTTATCGATGGGAAACCTATCTCAATACTAAGGGGCTGGAACCCATTAAGGGAGAATAGCTATGGATAACCATGAAAGAGATAATGAAGAAGTAAATCCGATTGACTCAATCAAGTCCTCCATTAAGAAGTGGGAGGAACTTACGGAGAGAATAACTGTGGATAGCCATAAAGTACCAGAAGAAAAAGATGTGGAAGAAATAAACCTGATCGATTCAATCAGATCGTCCCTTAAGAAGTGGGAAAGAATCGAAGAGAGTCTAAAGCTTTGGGAAACAAACGATCTTAAAGCTCCACCCATTATTAACTGGGTTAGCGAGTACTGGCATAGTTGTGGATACTGTGAATACTACGATCAGTGTAGTCGTTGCTACCTGTGCGAAAAGAGTGTCGATGGGATACCCATATGTTTAGATTCATGTAATGTAGAAGTCGGTAAATCATGGGCACTTGATACACTACTGATAGCAAATATAGGTGAGTTCAATGATGCAATAGAAAAGTGCGAGGTGGTTATCGTAGTAATGAGAGACCACCTAAAGAAAGAGGAGGAAAAAAATGAGGTGGGTACGGGTATATCTGTTTGAGGAACTGCCCAGGGAAGCCCAAGACAGGGCTATTGAAGATGCCAGGGAAGATATTGAGTATCCTTGGCATGAAGACAACCTTAAATCACTGGAAACATTTGAACAAGAGTTTCCGGTGAAGGCTTCAAACTGGTCTTATGGAGGGGACCTGGGAAACCACTACATAACATGTGAATGTACAGAGAGAGAGGAGGTGATGGAACTCGAAGGATTAAGGCTCCGCACATGGATTATAAATAACCTTTGGGATTACCTCTATGAACCGAGATATTTAGGCCATGTGAAGGATAAACCAGTTTACAGTAAGGTGAGTCTCCAACGGGCTATGCCTACTGGACGCTATTTAGACGTGTCAATAAGAGATCCGTTCCACAACTTCATTGATAAATTTCCTTCCTGCATACATCTTCATGATATCCTAATGGAATGTCTTGGAGCATGGGTAAGGGAGTGTTCTATCGATGTGAAATCAACACAGAGCGATGAATATCTTAAGGATTTACTCATCGCTAATGAGTACGAGTTCATGGGAAACGGAAGGTTTTACTACTAAAAAAAGGAGGGATATGCAAGATGAATAAGGACAAAGTGTTATCGATAAAAGATCTGATAGGGAGTCTCCCACAAGTTGAGGGGACAGAAGGAACGGAAGAGGAGATAGAAAGGATGTACAACAGGGTTATGATATCCATGGAAAAATATGATTTCGATGGCAGAGATATCGAGCTTGGATTCAGGCCATTTTGTACGGCAGGGAAGCAACACACGTCACACTTCTGGGTGAAGGACCTTGGAAAGAAAGTTGAAGGGAGCTACAACTGGCACGGACAGGAAACCAGCCAGTGGTTGTTTGCCGGGTGTATCCTTGTCCATGACAATACGGTTTCATCACACACATAAGGAGAGAGGAACATGATGACAGGAGAAGAAATTGATAATATAAAAAAGTCAATCGATAAATGGAGAACGATAAGAAGAGAACTGATAACAAAGATAAACCAACAGTGGGTCATGGATTACTGGGTAGAAGGATCATGCGGGTATTGCGATCAGTACATTGATTGCGAAAAATGCCCACTCTTTAGTCTTGTCGGCCCAATGGTCGTGTGCTATTCAGCTCAAAGCATACATGTTTCACACGCCTACTCAGCCTTAAGTAAGGCTGACGATAGAAACTACGCCGGAGCATTGAAATCATGCGCCATAGTGCTTGATTTCATGGAGGCTCACCTTCGAGGTTACATTGAAAACAAACCCGATGTTAAGCAAGAATATTTTTACCACTACAGAGTGCTTGTATGCAAAGACATCCCAATAGGTGGAGTTGTTCCGGCATACAACGTTCAGTGGTTAATAGATGAGATGATGGAAGAAGGTGTTGACCTAGGCTACGAAAACTTCGTTAAGGGGATGAGGGAACGTGGATTCACAGAGGAGAAAATAGAGAGAGAGTCTGAAGACTTCGAAGGGGGAACTTACCTACTTGGATTCATAAAAAACGATGACGGTCTTTATGAACCCGATCCAGAAGCAGATATTTCCGCAATCTGGAATAAACAACACGTTCAAATAGTCAGATCGGAAACGATAAAAAGGCGGGCTCTTTGTTCCCCTTGTTTCCCAGGTCAAGGGGATCTGGATACACCAGGAGACTACCTAACATACTGTGTTCCAGAAGAGTACTACGACTACGAAGAAGGTGAAGGGGGGATGAAAGTTAGATACCTTACCCACAGGTCTGGGAAGTGGACATTCAAGGCTAAGGAGTGGTCCTGTTGTGGATACACATGGCAACTACTCCTTAGCCGCAGATACCCGGACAGATACAATTGGAATCCTGTCTGTCCTAACTGTAAGTCAACCATTAATAAGGAGGTGTAACATGTATACAGTAACAAGACAAATACAATATCCTACCGGAAATTGTGTTGTAGAAATATCCTCCGGTGGGATTGACAAATCAAACCCTGACGCTCTCTCCCCTGAATATGATGGCGAGATGGTAGAATACAGCGACCCAGAAGGTGCGGTTAAAGCTGCAATCTCAATCTGCCGCAAATGGAGAGAGGGCGGTCAACCATCACATCTCGGGATAGGTGCAACCGGAGGATACACCATGCCGTTTGAAACATGTACATTTAAGGAAGCCTTGAGGTGGGGAAAGGAGGAGGGCAAGAAGTTAGAGAGATGCCCCAACTGTAATGAGATTACAGGAGATCTTTATGAGTGGTGGCAGGCTGGGGTATACGATACCTCTGGTAACTTCTCACCATTTTATGATGGGGACAAGTACTGTTCGGAACAGTGTGCCGATAAACGATCAATATTTGAAGAAGAAGAAGAAGAAGAGAAGGAGGAGAAGAGAAGGAGGAGGATGCTATCGATTAAAAACAAGGTAGTGGTGGCGCGGATACTTGCTCACCACGTAACCGTAGAAGAACCCGATATTGTCAATGATATGGTTTGGTCTCACGCAGATGGACTGAGATCTAACCGCTTGCACGACCTAGTACGTTGTAGGTGTTCATTAATTGATTCGATATCTTTTGACTTAGAGATGGAAGAAAGACAATTAGACGAAGACATTGAGGAGTTAAAACTTTTACTAGGAGGGGATAGTGATGAAGAAGGGAAGGAGAGTAAAGGTAAGTTGGACTGAACAACACGAGGTTGTGTTCATGACAATCCTTGAAGATGATCAGGAAATAATCCAAGAGGCAATGGAAGGAGACGATGATAATACGTGTGTTGGTTGCGAGAACCATTACGTAGAAAATTGGGTAGATGAGGTGCCCTGGGAGTGTGAAGATTGTGGCAGTAAAGGTACTTTAAAAACAACAACGGGGCTTCCAGAGAAGTTAGTGTTCACCAAAGAACAGTGCCCTGTTTGTACTGGTGAAATACCTGGGAGACTTGAAGGGAGAGTCCGAGAAGATGATACCACTTAAGGGTGTACCGATATCATTTGGAAGTTACGGGAACTATCAATCAGGTGGCTATGGAGCACACTGCATAAGAATAAGTGTCGGCAACATGGTATTCTATTACTCTTACGATACTATCGTTGCCTTCCGTACACTTAAGACTGGATTGGTATGCACAGAGAATGTGTGGGGTCCGACAACTGGTAAGCACTTAAACTGGATACAACCCAATAAGAATAAAAGGCTTCCACAGGAAAAGTTTGATGAACTATTCAACGAAATATTCAACCAGAATAAAACCGAAGAGATTGGTAATACAATAAGATCGATAACAATTTAAGGAGGTGTGACATGAACGGAAACATAATATTGAGTGACAAGTTTGGTGTAAACCCAGCAATAGGTGTGTGCCCACGGTGTGGTGAGGATAATGGAGAACTTCTTCTGCTCGGAAAGGTGCATGAGTATGAGTGTAGAAGCTGTAAGGGTAGAATAGTAGGCAAACGTCCTTCATTTTGTCCACACTGTCACAAGAACATTGGGTTCATTAATAATGGCGAGTATGAAGGGCGTAAAATCCCCTCATCCCTGTGTGACAAGTGTGAGGAAAAAAGAAAGGGGGAGGTTGAAGAGGTGGAGAAGGGCGGGGTGTTCTGGAAATGTGATAATTGTAGCAGTGAGGGCATCGTAAAAGCCAATGCAAGGTTTTCCGAAATAGTAAGAGAGCAAACTGGGGTTAACCCACCAGGTCATATTGGGGTGATGATCACGAAGGAACAGTGCCCTGTTTGTGCCGATAGTGGAGGTAATGCATGAGTTATAAATGGAAAACTCCATACCACTGGCTAAAGTTTAAGGTTAGAAAGTGGGACAGGAAAAAAATGAGGGAGGAACTGTTGTTCCTCGCAAGAAAAATAGATCCGGATATCATTCAAGATCTATATCAAGAGGACATGGAGATTGACGGATACTTTAGAGAGGAGGATTGAGATGGTTGATACTTGTTGGCTGGAGATATGATCATGATAAAAATTTATGATAACGAGGGGGAAACCTTCGATAGATACACTGTAATAATTGGGAGAAGCACGTACACCATGTCCCACAATCCCTTAAGCCCCCAAGGATTCAATCAATACGGTGGGACAGTAGAAGACATACACCCTGATTATTACACAGGTATAGAAGTATCTATCGACAGGGTGCCAAAGGATGTCAATGAAGCAATAAGAAGGAGGCGATCATGATAACACAATACCTGAAGGGAGGGTATCCCATCTTGTGGGTACAAACCCATGAGGAAGACAGGGCAATCAGTGCTATGGGAGTGGAGGCAGTTGAACTTGGATATGAATGTCTGTCCTGGGATATAGCTATGGGCGATGGAGACCCCATGTCTCCACTCATAGGCATAGAATCAATGGAGATACACAGTATAATGTTCCTGAAAGATTACCACAAGTTCATTGGTGGCACCGAGATCTTCAGGACAATAAAAAACCTGCGGGACACATTGAAGACCAAGAAAAAGCACCTGATAATAGTTTCTCCGGTGGTCAACATTCCAATAGAGTTAGAAAAGGATATTACGTTAATCGATTTTCCATTACCAACACAGGAGGAGTTGGTAGGTATGGCTAAAGATATTATTGGCAAGGTAAATAAGGATAACAATCTCTCTATCAAGATAGATAAAGAGGCAATGGCTGCCGCTTGTGGGCTTACAGCATTTGAAGCAGAGAATGCTTTAGCTCGAAGTCTGGTATCAACAAAGAAAATAGACATGAGTATACTCGAAGAAGAGAAACTTCAGGGAATTAAAAAGTCTGGGCTTATGGAGATAGGCACCGCAGTTAAGGAGTCAGAGCTTGGTGGGCTCGATGGGCTTAAAAAGTACCTTCACAATAGAAAAAAAGGCTTCTGGGATACCAACCTACCCACACCTAGAGGTATCCTTTTAGTTGGCCTTCCTGGTGCTGGTAAATCTCTATCATCAAAGGTTACGGCTTCAGTGTTGGGGTTCCCATTGGTTAACCTTAACATAGCAAGCCTGAAAGGATCTCGCGTAGGGGAATCCGAAAAGAATATGAGCCAGGCATTGTCCTTGATTGACGCTATCTCGCCATGCGTAGTAATGTGTGATGAGATAGAGAAGAATGTCGGGGGTGCCATATCATCCAACAAAACAGACGGTGGTACCGGGTCTGCAATGTTTGGTACACTTCTAACGTGGATGCAGGAAAGTGTTAAACCAAAGTATGTAGTAGCTACCTGCAATGACGTTGAAGACCTGTTAGCCGTCTCACAGGGGGCCTTACTACGTAGGTTTGATGATATCTTCTTCCTCGATTTACCGAACGACAAAGAAAGGAAGCAGATTCTCAAGATTATGAACAAAAGGTACGGGACAAAACACAAGCTCCCTCTCACCAAAAAGATGATGAACTGGACCGGTGCAGAAATAGAAAAGTTTGTGGTAGCCTCTATCTACGATGGCGAAGAAAGTGCCCTTGAAAACATTAAGCCTATCTACATACAGAACAAAGATAACATAGAAAAGACGAGGGGGTGGGCCAAGAACAACGCAAGATATGCAACCATTCAAGATAACCCAAAGAAAGCCAAGGAAAGGAGGTTAAGTTTATGAGTAGCACAATGAACGTAAAGACAGAGATGAAGGATAAAACTGCACTGAAAGAAGCATGTAAAAGGCTTGGCATAGAGGGAAGAGAGGGTAGTTTCAAGCTATATGCTTCTGAAGAGGAGGGATTTGGGGTGTTTCTCCCGGAGTGGCGATACCCGGTTGTATTAAAACCCAATGGGGTGGTATCATATGATACTTACCATGGACAGTGGGGAGATGAGAAAGAGCTATCAAAACTGACAGCTTACTATGGCGTAGAGAAGGCTAAACTAGAAGCTCGTAAGCTAGGACACACCTTCTCGGAAAGTGTGACAAAACAGGGTGAATTGAAGCTGGTGGTTTACATGTAAGGAGGAGGAGGTATAAATGGAAACAATAACACTGGAGTTCGATCTTAATACAGGAGAGGCCAAAGTAGAAGCTAATGGGTTCCATGGTAAAGGGTGTAAGAGTGCCATGGAGTTGATTACAAAAACTCTTGGAGAAAGTACAGACTTCAAAAAGAAAGCTGAGTGGTATGAGACTAACATTAAGCACAACTTAAACTCAAACCTTTGTGGATAGGAGAAGCTACTATGACAAGTTGTCACGTTTGTAACACATGTAACTATTCGTATAAGGTTCCAACAGATCAGGACGCGGTGATTTATATCACATGCGATACTTGTGGGGCAACATGGGGAGAGCCTAATGAGCTATACCTTAAGGCTCAAAAGAAAAAACTGGAAGATGATTACTTTAGTCAGTTTGATCAAGGGGGGTGAGAAGATGAAAACAGCGACAATCAGTGCGGAAATAAGTAGCGAGGCAGCCTATAACAAGGGAGTAGAAATTGGTCTGACAGAAGAAGCACTAAAGATGTTCAGGCATTTCAATGAGGTTGTACTTGAAATCAAGATTGACGATGAAGGTGTAGTGCGAGAAGCAAAGGTAGTAATACCTTAAAGGAGGTAAGTAAAATGCATGACGAAAGTAACATATTCGAATTAGGGTGTCTGATACAACTATCCATTTCAAGGTGGATGGGAACAAAGAAGATTAATTCCAAGGTGGTAGAAGATAAAATGGGGCAATGGGTCAAGGGTACAAAAAACCTTGTAGATCCCAACGAGATATCCAGGATTAACAAGATTGCATCATTGGCTCGGAAGTATCTTGAGTCCCACGCCCTTCCCTTTCCGATCAAAGGACTTGTCTTTGTATCCAAAGACTCTATCGATAAGATAGATGCGAAACTTACAGAGTTCCAAGAAGAATTTTACGAGAGGGTGTCCAGGTTTCCATACGAAACGCTTATAGAAAGGGCAGAGTATGTCCTGAAAGGATTGTTTGACCCCAAAGACTACCCATCAGATATAAACAAAAAGTTTAAGTTCGAGTGGAAGTTTTTAATACTTACCACTCCGGACAAGGCAAGCCTTCTTTCCCCGGAACTATATGCAAGAGAGAAGGAAAAGTTCCTTACAACCATGGAAGAGGCCAGGGAAATGGGTATCATGGCCCTACGTACAGAATTTGGAGGCATGGTACAACATTTGTGTGACAAGTTGACCCCAGATGAAGATGGGAAAAGGAAAATATTTAAAAACTCTTCGGTTGAAGGCTTTCAGAGTTTCCTCGATAATTTCAAGGACAGAAATGCTTTCGATGACAGTGAATTAGAATCACTGGTTGACAAAGCCCACGAAATTATAGGATACTATTCTGGAAATGACATGCGAGACAATGATGGTCTCGCAAATATTATCCTTGATGAGATGAGCAAGGTTAAGAATAACTTTGATGAAAACTTAACCGATGTTGGAAGGGAGATAGACGTGAATTAAAAACTGAGTAAAAAGAGGGGGTATATTAAGCCCCCTCTTTTTATGGGAGGATAAGATGGGTCAAGTATACTTAGCCATACACAACGGTTGCTATGAAGGGTGGGGTTTAGAGCCATACAATACTGCAATTGAAGCCCTCAAAGTAGTAAGAGAAGGTGGAACATATGGTCAAAAATGGAAAATTCTTAGAGAACTCACAGTGAAAGTTGAAGAAGGGGGAGAAGATGATACGGTTTAGGGAAGATATAATTGAAGAAATAAACTTCAGGAAACTAATAAACGTGTGTCCTCACGACATTAATTTCTCGGACAAGAGGGGGAACCTTACGTATACCCTACACCAAAGCGGTATAGTTTTGTCCGGTAAAGAGAAAGATGAGTACATGGAGAGCTTCCCATATAAGGTCTTCAAGCGAACCTTCCACCCCACCAAGATTGGATTAGATACTCTTAAAGAACTAGAGAGAGACTACCCATGGTACTTGATAGTGGGTAGTAAGATCACAGCCCAGGCTTACCCGGGTCAAGTGGTAAGCCTGGTACCGTGCATTGGAACAGATAGAAAACTGAAGATGATGAGAGAGGGGTTCTTTCGGAGTTTCATTTGATTTACATAACTTCGTACAATTTGCCTGCCATTTTATTTCTTTTACTCTTTGGTAGCCGCTTGATTAGTTTAGCGGCTATTAATAGTTGGATATGCCTTGTCACAATACTTTTCGCAACACCAATTTCCTTCGATATTTCCGTGTTGGTAGGATCTCTATTGAGGTGATATCGAAATCGGACTATAGCTTGATAGCTCATCATCATACCGGCAGGATATTTCTTAACATCTGTCCTACCCTTAATAAACCTATTAAACTTATCGATCTTCTTGGGATTCAATGTACTTCTCTACTTCCCTATTGTGGATAAACATGGAACCGTCAATAATAATGGGTGTGAAAACGCCAAGTTCAAGCTTTCGATATATAGTCATAGTCGAGAGCCCCAGCCTTCTAGCAACACTACTTACAGCTAATAGTAGTTCAGTATTTATCTTCTCTTTCATTTGATTATTCCAAACCTAGATAGGGAGGGGATAGCCCCCCCCCCCACATATCTATGAATATTGACCGGCGAGGTAGGACTGCAAACTATCACAGTTAAACCTACCTTCGCACGAGTTCATGCAATACTCCGCAAGCATCATATCGCCATCGTTCTTATTGCACTTTACCACATCAGCAGTAGGACCTGGATCTATTGGAACACCCTGTTCAGTTTCCGTATCATTGGTTTCCTCGGGGTCAGTTTTTGGATCTGTTTTTTTACTGTCAAGAACCTCCTCCGGTCTCATTTTAAGCGGTGGATCCTCTTCTTCATCCTTTTTTACATTCCTTCCTCTGGCTCTATCCTTTGGCGCAAGTTGTTCAGTGTTCTCCCTTCTCTTCTGGACATCCATATCAACAGCCCACTTTTCATACTGCCCCATGAACTTTCCGATGTTACGTATTGCCTGAGTTTTAATCTGAGCAACCGTCATATTGGCCTTACCAGAACAAACCTCCAGGAACTTGTCCATTTGCTCCTTATCAGCTTTCTTAGCAACGATAAGGTCAAAGGTTTCGGAATCATCTGCCTGTTTTTTATCATTACTGGGGTCAGGTTTGGGCTTGTTTTTTGGCTCGGTATATGTTCTCTTTTTGGTAAGTGGGGGCAAGACCCCTGAATATTGAGGATCGGGAGGGTTTGGGAGTGAAGCCCCACCTATAGTTACATTGGGCATGCCCCCCAAGTCAGCTTCACCATCTGTATACAAATTCTGAAATTGATCAGGCCATATAGCTCTTAGCCCTTGAGACTCGGCAACTTTCATAATCTGCGATGGCTGTTTCTCTGGCAGCCAAAACTTAGTGAGTTTACCGTCAGATTTATACTGAAGATACCCACTAAGATTAACCTCTCTCCTATGTACATTTTCCCAGCCTTCAGGTTTAGCTTCAAACCAAGCACCAAGAACTGTACTCCCAGGGAGAACCAATCCCTTAGTATCAGAAACAATCTTTGTTTCGGGATCGTAAACAAGCAACCCAACACTCCACCCAGTACAATCGTCTTGTGCCCTGGCTCGGCTCCGGAAGTAATCGATACTGGTTATTATCTGTGCGGATGTTTTGTCTGAATACTTGATAAGATAGCAGTCCTTTTTGAACGGGTTTAACCCCCTGGCCTTACACACACCCATAAAATAAACTATCTCACCGTCTTGCACAAGGTTAGGCTTACCCTGCACAAGATAATTCCGAACGATATCAAAACTGAGTTGAATATCGGTCCCATCTTTCGACTTATACTCTACAATGTCACCCATTTAACTTCCTCCATGTTAAGGTTTTTTCTTCCTCGCCTTCCGGGTCTTCAACTTATCATCAAGATAAATATTAAGTCCTGGAATGTTTCTAGTACCAGCCTTTATTAACTTCTTCACCTCCTTATCTATGACTTCAATTAATTCCACGGGTACTTCTTTTATGTCAACAACTTCATATACCCACTCTTCCTTGATAGTAGCAGTACCACCTGTTTGACCTACCGTAACCTTATCCTTTGATAATGATGGTACCTGTATGTCAAATACACCTGGATCTATCCCGGCCCTCTTAGCTTCCTCCTCTGTATCTTTCTTTACTTTCTCGATAACCTCGGCGGCTTTCTTTTCTTGTTTCTTTCTTTCCTCACGAACCTTTCTTTGATACTCTAAGAGGTCTTTGTTCTTTATCTTACAAATGGTATCTATTTTGTCACGGAAGGGCTTAACGATAGCGTTTACGCCGTTCACGTATGATCCTGGAACCTTTATGATATCCTTTCTCTTGGTTTCCAGTGTGTTTCGCATCTCCTTTAATTGAGAAACCATGTCAACCGCCTGAACCTCAGTAGCCTCATCTTTGATTAGGTGGTTATTAGCTAAAGTCTCAAGCTGTTCTATTTTCCCGTAATACTTTTCAATCAATACAGCCTTAATTTCCCCGAGAGTTTCCTTAACCATGCTGTCAGTTATGTTAAGTTCCGGAAGTACAACAATATTATCTTCTACGAACTCAGCATCAACAACGCTATCCTCTTGAGTTTCCTCTGAAAATAAGTCCTCAAAAAAATTTGTCATAGATTTTTCTCCCACCTATGTATTGTTAGAAGTGCCATTAAAACATCAAACGAGTACACAAAGTTTTGATACTCCTTTATTTTGGCTGTTCGTCCATCCTTAAACAACTGTAATCCTCCATATCTTTCTATAGGTATTCCTTCTATGTTTTGGATTAAGTGTTTATATCCGGCAACCTGAATCTCGTAACTCCTCATCATAGCCGCAGAGGTTTTTATATCCCAAAGACTAAACCCCTTATCCCCCATTAACTTAACCACTAAATCAGGTTTACCTGAGAAGCCAAGAACATAATCAATAATCCTCTCCTCTCCAAAGATAAACTCCTCAACCATTAAGTCATACCAAAGGGTAAAAGACTCAATGTATCCACCAAACTCTCTATCGAGAGGATACCACGTATTGGTCACATAAGCATGGCATGCTGAATGAACCTCAGTCCCACGGTATTGAGCTAACTTTAAGTCCTCATCTGTCACAAAAGGAAATTTAGAATTAATGATTGTTGTTACGCTGGGTAGCATGTTGCAGTTATAACACTAACATTAAAGATTGTCAACTACAAAACAATGTCGAGTGTTATTTTTGTGCGGATTATTACGTAGGGGGGGTTTGGTTTTTCCTGTCACATTTCATTTCTTTTTTAAACTCGGTCATTTCTTTAATGAGATTTTCTACATTAGAGTCTACTTTTACAATTAACAACCCATGTCCCTTTATTTCTTTCATAAGCTCACCAAAAACCACCTCACCCTTAGAAAATCTTCTATCATACTCCTTTTGTAGTGTGATCATCGCCTTCTCCTGTGATTTTATCTCTGCTTGGATTGATTTACATTTTGAATTGCATGTTTCTATAAATGTTTTATCTATTTTAAGGTCAATCCGACCCGAAAGTATTTTATAAAAAACTACGATCAGAGGTATAACAACAGTTAGGGTGGCGGTGATTATTAAAACGGTTTCCATTGAAAGTCTTCTCCTAGTTATGAGAGAGTTTGAGTTCTCATCTTTACTTCTTTGATTGTATGCGAGAAAGCTTTTTCAATATTACTCGATATCCTTTTCTCAACGTCCATCTCTTTAATAGCTTCAGTCATAACTACGAGAAGTATTTTCTCTATTTTTTCCTTCTTCTTTTTTGTCGTCAACCTTCCTGTAGGATAAAGCTTCGTAGCTCTAATGATTACATCTGAAATAAAATCATCTACGTTAAACCCATCCAAAGTTTTATTAACCAAACTTCGGAGAACATGCTTCGGAGAAAGAGATGTTACTATGGTACCATTAGTATCCTTTCTACTTTTTATTATCGCGAAACGTAACATTTTATCCTCCAAGATAAAACCGGGGGCCTAATAAAAGGCCCCGGCCACTGTAAATCAAAAGTGTTAATCGTCATCAGGTATATCAAAGGCAGACCTGATCATTTCACACAAAGGTAGTACCATCTTATCGTCAACCGTTGAAGCTGACCCAAGCACCATATTCTCAATCCAGTCTAACAGCATATCCAGCAGATTCTTCATCAATTCCGGTGTAAGCATATTGACCAACATTGAGATCAACATTGAAACTAATTTCCCTTTCATTCATATCACCTCCTTATATCTAAATATTTATACCACTTTGACCACATCATGAAAGCAAATATTTTCTTGTCTTGCAGTGTTGTATCTTCGAGCCAATCCTCTTTGCAGTTAGGGCAAATATTGAAGTCATCGCCCGGGGAAGATAAGGCGACTTCAATCATACCAGTCCAACCACAATATGTACACTTTAATTCGGGTAGATTGTCTATTTTATGCTCCCTAGATCTACGCAATCCCCAATCAATCCATCTAATAATACAAGCTCATTCTTAGCAAACACAACCTGTGCCCGTAATTCAGATTTCTTGCTTACTGCAAGGTGTATGACGGAACTCTGTGCTTTCTCATCAGTCTCCAGTTCTGCTATGTCCACAAGAAGTTCCTTTCTTAGATTCTCCAACTTTTCCTTCGTTATTCCATCCATTATAATAACTCCCTTGCTTCCTGTCTTGAGACCTCAATTTCAGTAGGTATATCCACACTTGAATCAGCTTTTCTACACGCATACCAGTCAGTGTCTAATAAGTGTTGTAAGGCCTCTGCTTGTAGTTCTTCTATCGTAGGTGGATTAGCCTGATCATACGCATCCTTCTCAGCCTGAGTCTTTTCAACCACGGCCCCACCTACTATCTTCAGATAATACCAGGGAATGTCCGTAAAGTCAGCCCAATTAGGAACCGGCTCGATAGCCCCTTCCGGCAAGGGACTCCAGCCTACTAAAAGATCAACTCCGTCTTGTCTTTCCACAGCATAACGCATTAAAAAGCCTCCAATAACTGCTCTGTAATTCTTTCAGGAGCAGGAGTAGGACTTAAGCCCGTCCGTGCATTCAACACATTCCTTTGTCCACCTATCTTTCTTACACCCCTATCATAAAAATTAATATCAATGGTACTTGCAACTGCCGTAGAGTTATAAGCATTAAGTTCCTTTCCATAAGATGCATCTACATTTCTAAGCTTACAACTAAATACATCCTCTTCCTGGTTAACTTTTAGTCCCCATTCATAAGGAGCACTTAAAGATCTGGAAGCTAACAACTGAGGTTGATAAACTTCACTACCAACCACCTTCAGCTTATCAAACTCAAACATCATGTTAGGGAGAGCTGCATATCTTCTGAATTGCCAGGAAGTTTGATAACTCTCCACTAATAATTCTCTAGCTTTAAATCCCTCCATAAACCTCGGGTTCAAAACACTACCATATTCTTCACTAAATAAAATAACTCTATTGTAAGTAATGTAATCCACGCCAGTGGAGTGTACCCTGCTTAATCTATATGAAGGAATGGAGATTAATCCAAATCCAGGGGGGCGATAAGACCAAAGAATGATTGTCCCTTCTCCAGGATCAACAACTAATTGAGCATTAGCTCCAGCAGAATAAGAGAAGAAAAATATAACTGCGTTTTTAAATACGTGTGTTCCATCTCCGAACTTCAAGGTAACTACAGCAACCGGAAAAGAATTCATATCTATTTTAAATGTATTTTCACACCACGTTTGGGCAGTGTAAGTATCCCAATCAAACGTAACTGCTGTAATGGCAGCGTTGTTTTCTTGTAAGGTCAGCTTATAAAATATATGGTTCCCCGCTTTCAATGAACACACCTGATTACTGCTTATATACTCTATTTCAACCTCGCAAGGATTGACATACTCCCTTGCGTCTATTTCAGCAGTGGCATCTTGAAGGACATATCGCATATATCTAACAGAGATTATTCCATCAGTGTCCATCTCACTATCATCTTTATACCGATACCAAAGCCTGCCTGTTCCAGTAATCTCTCCGGAAACCTCAACTGTAGCATTGTTCCCACTAACGTCTACATCGCAAATGGTTAAACCGTTTGCCTGAATGTCCAGAATGCCTGTCACTTTAAGAGTTTGTGAGACGTTAGCCACTCCTAATCTAGTCCCAGTAAAAACATATTCCCCGCTTATTGTTAAGTGCTGAAAAGAGGCTGCTGCAAGATCATTAAGCTGATACGTTTTAGTTTTTCCAGAAAAGATACATTCCGGGTCTTTCCCCGTGCCTGTTCCTACCGAAAAGCTCCCCCCTGTTTTTAACCAGTTACCTTTAAACTCAATAGTATGATCAGGCCCACCAGTAGGTCCAAAGTATCCAGCAGCTATAGAAAAATCACCGTTGATAACAGCACTCGCATCAATCAACAACATCTCTGTCATACCAGCAAGCAAGGATAAATTATTACACTCAATATCCGAGGTAGGCCAGCAAAGAACATACCCATTTCCATCAATGTAAACATCGTCACTTGCAGTGGGAATTCCTGCACCGCCAGCCCCTCCACTTGTAGCAGACCAGTTTGAAGCAAGGTGCCAATTTCCGTCTACACCGACCCAATACCTAGCCATTACTTTCTTTCCATAAGAATTAGTTCCAGCTTCAATGAAACTGTCTGACTTGCAATAAAATCTAAGTCAAGGTAAACTTCCTTATCGCCCTCGGCATTCCAAAGTAAGACATCATGAAGCTCTACAACCCTTGAAACACCCACATCAATTGCATGAGTGCCAACGGTATCTTCCGCTACGCACGTATCGGCAATGGTTGTTAATCTTACCTGTTCATCATCATCCAAAAATCGAACTAAATCATTAGGACTTAAATCTGTTTCATCATCAAGTATCAGGTTGGCATCACTTCCAGTACTCGCTACTTCCATTTCCGTATAAACAAGCTTAGAGGATGTTCTATAAAACACATCATGGCTATGTTTTGCAGTCTTGTTGTGCAACGATATTGTTCCCCATGCGGCAAAGCCACTTCCCGGGTCAGCATCTATATAAAGCCTGCCCCTAAGAAGTTGTTGGACTTCATCATCAAGAAGAATCGTAACACTTTGAGACGTGGAAGCAGAAAAATCTAAATCATACACTACAGCAGCTTTGGGCTTCCATCCAGTATAATAATCAAATTTTCCAGTAAAAGGATTTAATGTGTAACCCATTTTTTTACCACCCACTCGCACGAAGAGTCCAAGAAGTAACCCTTCTTCTTATTCTTACACAATTCCCACTCGTCCAATCATACCTTGTAATGTGCCAAGTCGTACTGCCCTCAGACACACCAAGCGTAACATTCTTTCCAACATAAATAGGCTGTCCATCCCCATTATATTCAAGCCTCTCATCCAACCAATATCTATCCGCAAGCAGGGCTTCAACATCTCCCATAGTAACCGTGAGATCGCCAACCTCTATACCCATCATAGACTTAGACAGTCTAATCCAACTTAAAGTACCAGTGTCGTCCCATATGCGAAGGTTTACATTCTGACTTTTTGTTTCCTTGTCACCGTGTATGACTAATACTTCGCCTTCTTCGTCTAATACTCTTTCCATTATATTTACTCCGTGCCTTCAGACTGTGGAGACACCCATACATCCAAATAGTCACGCAATTCTCTTATATCAATCTCGGTATCATCTTCAAGGGAACCCATAAAATATCTAGCAGCCTCACGTTTTGATCTGTCTAAACGCTCCATAAAATTATCAGTCATAAATAAGCTTTGGTAATACTTCATCGCGGTATTTATTGTTCTGGACTCAGAAGATGTAAGTTGAGAATGAAACTCATCAAGATATTTAGTAGACACAACATTCATAGGAGACAAGGACTTTGCTATATCAACCACATCTTTTGGTTCCATGTTATTTTCAACCGACCACTTTATATATTCCCTGGAATACTTCTCTATTGCCTTCTTGTCGTTCAAGACAATTGCTTTCTTCCAGTAATATAAAGCCTTACTCCCTTTAGTCGAACCAAACCTTAAGTGTGGCACTCCCTTCGTGTCCAAAAAATCACCCTGAGTCTTAAGGGTTTTAAAATACGCCACCTCTCCAAGATCAATTTCCTTGAAAAGTATCCGCCTAACCTTTTCTTTCAGGAATCCCCTATCTGGCTTGTCAGTTAACCATGCATACTCAACATCTTTCTTCCACATTCGCATGAAATATTCAATACGATCTTTTATATATCGAGGGTCTTGAACTTCAGGCCACAGACTCATACCAAGAATCTCTTCTAATCCTATCTTAATAAATGGATTCAACAACCCATAAGCTTCGTTGATAGGGGAAAGGGCAATGTCTCTTACTATGTTCTTCCACCCACCATCTACCTTATTACCTAAATGTGCCAACCCGATTAACCTGAAAATTTCGTGTAAAGAATCGTAAGTATCATAGAATCTTGTTACCCCGGTTTCTTTATTGTGGTGATAAATGAAGTGTATCCTAGATCGTACATCATTAGCAAGCTCTCTCTCGGCATCTGGGAAAACAAGGGTATTCCAAAGAAAAGCAGCTACCTGGAGCCCGGCCAACCTAAAAAAGTTTATACCAATTGTCGTGGCAGTCTGCGTACCAACTTTAACACTTGGTCCTAACGCCATCTTTGCTATAGCCTGTGCCTCTGTGCTATCTATCTTTGCATTCCGAAACATATGAAAAAATCTTCTTACATTACCCTCCCTAAACGAATAGAAAATAAGACTTAACTTCCCAAGCTTCCTACCTGTTTCTGACGTTTTATCGTATGATATCATTAAGTCATTTGCTAAATGATAGGCCTTATCGTAGTTTGTAGGTTGAGCATCTATGAATTCAGCGCGAGAAACCCAATGAGATTTCTTTTTCGTTTCACTTGTTAGCATATCGTAAGCAGCTAAAAACCCAACAAGTCTACGGTTAACCTCAGTCCATGTATTAGCAGCATGCACCCCGTTCATATATGTACTTACACCGGAAACTGGCAACTCAACTACTGATTTCTTTTTAGTCTTAAACCCCTTCCACTTTGGGCGGGGAACCCTTACTCCAAATTCAAAGTTGGTAAACCCGGCAGAACGTCCGCCCCTAACAAAAAACTCTCGGAGTAAGGTCTTTTGTTTTCCAGTAAGACCCTCCAGTTTGTTAGGGTTACTCAATGCACTTAACATTTTACTAGCAAGGGTAACATATTTTTTCTTCACCGCGCTAGGAACTATACCAAGCATGAAGGTAGAATCAGCTACAGTATTGTTTATAATATACCTTGGGAAGTTTTCTGGGGCATATAAAAAATATCCCCTCACAAACTTAGTCATCTCTATAGCTAAAGTTTCTATCGGCCCCTGGAGCCCAGCCTTTAACTTTTCTCTTTTTATATGTTCAACAGTATCAGCAATTTCTTTAGGAATTACCCATGCAATCGGATCCGAACGGACAAGGACCTTATTCAAATCAACACCTTCTATGTTAACAGAAAGACCGTCCAAGATTTCCTTAACTAAATCGTCTGCAACAGTATGAGCATAGTACATCATGTCTCTTACGTTTACAGTCTCATATCCTGGGAACATCTTCTCTCTGAACCATTGACCGGTTGCATTAACATCACCCTGTAGTAATGCTGCCTGAAACTCACTTACAGATTGAGACATATACCCGAGTGTAGGTTCATTCCATTGATCACCAAGCACTTCTCTTATGTCTACACCATATTCCTCCATGGCAGTCTGGTCTTCTTCAGAGAGTTTACCTTCCTGCTTCTCTTCATACCATTCTGCCAACCTCTGCTCTTCTTGTTGGTAAAATGTTGGGTCGGAGAGGGCGTTTCTATATAATCCTATCTTGTCTCGTAAGCTTCTAAGAATTATCTTGGTTTCATTTTCAAATCTAACCCAATCGCTGTCTTTAATCTCACCACTATCAATTAACTTCCCCCGCTTTTTACCGATTGCCCACAATTCAGCCATTAGCTCCGAAGGTGTATCGATCTCCTGACCAAAGAATGGAGATTCAGATAGGAACCCTGACCTCCAAGTTAATCCTTTTTTAACGCTTAACTTTAACTCATTTAATCCGGCCCTTAGTTCTTCTGTAACATTATACTCCTTCTCCATTCTACTAAGACTTTTAGCAATCTCTATGTCAGCTTCGACTTGCCCCCAGGATACCAACATCACTTCTGGTATGTTAGTATTGTAATCTTCAGCCGACCCGAACCTTGTTTTTAGTTGGGTTCTATATTGTTGTATCTTCAATCCTTGGGCTCCACGAATGCCGGGTATAGATGGAGTATGTTTCAATATCATATGAGGAAAGTAGTGTTGCCGAGTCACTCGGTTTCCTATCCACTTACCAAGTGATGGGTCAAGTGCAGCATAAGCCTTAACAAGCTCTCCATTTAACCTTAAGGTCTCAGCCCATGCTTTATCTGCCACGGTCTTAACTTCAAGATTGTTTTCAAGTGTTTCATCTGCCCATTCATTAAGAGTAACAATCCGGTCCCTAGTCAGGTTAAATGGAAACTTTTTTTCGGAAATATCTTCCCCGCGTTCCCCCATTTTTTCGATACTTTCATTAAGATCCTTAATGATCATAACATTACGAACCTTTATAGCTGTTTCCCTGTCTATCTTTCCGAAGATATTATCGGTTGTGTTCTTACCTCTAATCCATCCATACTCAGGGAGCCCCGCCTGTTTAAGCAGTTCCGATTTTGCCTTTGCAAACTCTGCCTTTTCTGGCAGTGTGACCCACTGCTTAGTAAAACCAACGAAAAAGTTCTTCGTTCCTTCAATAACCTTAGCAATGGGTTTTTCGTGAGGAATATTACCCTCTGCCCTGTCAATACCTTCGACTGTTTGTTTGTAGTCAGGTTGATTAAACCCATCTGTTTCTGTGAATTCTAAACTAGACCGCTTAAATACCTTTGGCACAAGGCTCTTAATCCTGTTCCATGTTTTACCATCGAACAGATTACGCATTGCCCGACTGAAACTCTTTAAGGTTTTAGCGCCCTTATTTATAACAATCTTACCAACGTCAACCAGTCCATCAAAGAGAGCTTTGGGGTCTATGTTTATTTCACCACCCTCATCTTTGAGAAGTTTCTTTACAGTGTCTACCTTACCCTCTAAATCATCAGTAACCTTTTTTTCTTTTCCTTCCTTTACTTTATCTCCTTCAGGGTACACCCTGGTAAGCTCATCACCCCTTCCGGATAATTCACTATCCTCTTTCTTTAGCTTCTTTTGTGTTTTCATAGACCTTTCGGCCTCAGCTTCAGTTCTACCAAGCCCTATCGTTACCTTACCCTCATAATATCTAACCTCTCCATTGGGCATGGTTATTTTCAGAGGATTATCTTTCATGTATTGGTGTATTTTTTCAGCTACTTCCTTAAGCTCAGTCCTTGAGTAAGCTTCATACTGGAACTCATCCCCGTGAAACCTTGAGCCAAACTTAGTGGCGTTTTTAATAGCATTACCCATAGCTACGAGCAGGACATCTCCACCCTCATCGTAACCCACATTATCGTTAAGCCACTTAGTACCATCTCCATCAAGAAAAGCTTGGTGAAGTAATCGCTTTTTGGCTTCCCATCCCCTATGGCTAGGTATGCCGGTTAACGTATCGTGAAAAATATGGGTCTGTAGCTTCTTTGTCTCGGCCTTAGAAAGTCCCTTCTTACTACCTTTCTCTAAAAGATCTTCAACTATCTTACGATCACCAAGGTTTACTCTTCTGTCTACAAGTTCTTTATTGGTCTCTGGACCAGGAGGTAGACCTTCTCGCTTCCTATTCAGTTCATCTGCACTATCACTCACTACGAGTAAATATTCTTCCCCACCTCTTGTCTTTATTGCCTCTCCCCACAGTCCATGCTGTTGCATAAACTCTATTTCTTTTACTATTTCTTCCCTGGAAAGACCTTCCTTATCTTCACTGATACGTATCAAACCCTCTTGATATGTATCAGTAAATGCATTAAAGTCTTTGGTGGACAGGTTCTTAACCCATGCGGCTGCATGTGTTGAAGCATTAGCCTCTTCAGTTTCCTTAAAAAACGGGGGAACTAACTTCTTTTTCTTTGGCTGAGTTTTTGGTTTTGTGGTTTTCTTTCTAGTAACTATCTTCTTTGGGGGTTTTTTCTTGTCAGATTTCCTTTTTGGGGCTGGCTTCTGTTCCTCCTTTCCTATCTTTAGTATCTCATTTTCTATTTGCCGGTCAACCTCAGCCTTTGCCTCAGAATTTTCAGGAAGGGTATCACTCAAGGCTCTTAATTCTTCCAGTTTCTTTTGAGTATCGGATACCTTATCCTCTAGTTTCTTGGGAGGAGTCTCTTTCTTCTTGGGAGGAGTCTCTTTCTTCTTGGGAGGAGTCTCTTTCTTCTTGGGAGGAGTCTCTTTCTTCTTGGGAGGAGTCTCTTTCTTATCCTTAGTATATCTAGGTGAAAGCTTAGTATCGGGAATGGGTTTACCCGTAACAGGTACCTTCTTGCCGGTTTTGGTTATACGCTTCAAGTCTGCCGTAAGTTTTGCTGGAGTAGTTTTCTCTAAAAATGACTCCATTGCTTCCTTCTGTGTTGTACCAGTAGCATACTCCTTCCCGGTTAACCCCTCAGCTATAGCCCACACATCACCTGTCTTATGTATAAACAAATCGAAAGTTTCGAATCCGGGTATCTGCTTACGTGTCTTAACTTCCACCTTCTTGAACTTGCCAGTCTTCTCATTCAACACGTAAAACTTTTCTGTGTCTACTATTTCCTTATCTTTCCTGGCTACATGTTTGATGGGTGGCTTGGCAATAGGTAATTTTCTTACAGAAACTCCATCAGTTTTCTTTTCTTCTTCAATTAATGGCTGTTCTTCTACCTGTTGCACTTCTTGAACCACATCAATGTCTTCGTGAAAATATCCATAAACATCTTCTTCAATTTTGTTCGCCTTGTCCGTTAATTTTTTAAGTAAATTTCTTTGGCCTTTCGCTGTAAACCCGGAAGCACCTGAGAAAACTCCATCCATATCAAGATTGTGTTCTCTACCATAATCTTCCACAATCTTACGGAGTATTTTCCCCCTGGTTTCCTCCCTATTATCAACTTGCTCAACAGTATATTCGGAAGCAAAATATTGTCCGGTTAAATCTTTTGGGTCAAGACTGTAAATACGACTAAGAATAGAATCTGTTTGCTTTTGATCACCGGTGGTTTTGTTTATGATGGGAGATATTTCGTTGTAGGATTGCTCAAGTTCTTTTTGCCCAATTTTATTTCTGGTTTCGTAAAGTTGCTCAACACTTGGATGGCTATCAGCTTCTTCAAAAGATAACCCATCCTCCATTAAAGCATCTATTGTATCGTCAATTTCAGCCTGAACCTCATCATAGGTCTGTTGGGGAACAACTTCAGATTCCGCCACCGGTGGTTCCGCTACCCCACCCTCCACTGGAGGTATTGCCTCAACCTCTGGTTCTACAGTAACATCTTCTTCTACTACTGGTGGCACCTCCGCTTCAGGCTCAACAACCACCTCTTCTTCTGTTGCCCTTACTGCCTCATCAGCTTCAAAACTTTCAGTTAATTCCCTTACTTCACCCTGAAGTTCTGAGATCCTATTGACATCCCTTTTGTTAAAAACAACAGACTTTCCCTTGCCTACTCTGTCTATAGCTTCATCTACAATGTTACCTATCTCAAGGATTCTCGACCCCACCTCTGGGTCGATATCGATATTGTCTCCACCTATTCGCAGTATCTTTGCTTGAGCACTAAGGTTGTTTGCCTCCTTCTCTGACATGGTATGAGACTTACCGGTCCGTACAAGTCCAGCAAACGGAACGAAAGAGGTCATAAAGGCTGCAACTAAACCTTCATAGGCACCCTCCCTATTAACCCTACCAAGGTTGTCGAAAAGTAATTTCGTCCTCTCAAGGGTTCCCTTGTCTGGATTTAAAGCAGCTATATTTGTGATCTCCTCCGGATATTTCTGCACCCACTCGGTAAAGAACTCAACCGGTGGAGCAATAGCTAAGGTTTTAGTTAGATTTATCAACCTATTAGCAATGTCCGTTCTTTCTGCTACCTGCTTAAACCCCTTAATGGCTATTTTAGCGGACAATACTTCTGGAATTGTTTGCAGTGTTGCATTTAAAACAGACAAATCAATGGCACGTCTCGGGTCAACACCTTGCCTTGATAGTTCCCCATATTGACCACCGGCAATTTGCGTACCTATAAAAAGGCTACCTGCTACCGGAGTTTTAAATAGATAGGTGGTCCCCAACAGAGTAAGTAACTGTGGAGCCATATTTGCAGCGTCTTCAAAGAAACCAAGAGACTCTTTGTATGCCTCGGGGGTGGTCATTATGTCGGTCTCAAGGGCCTCTCTGCTTTTCTTGGACAGCTTTTCCCATGCAGGAGGGTGGATCTTATCGATAACCCTGGTAACGACATCTTTAAATACTTTGGGGCCAAGCTTCGCAGGTGTAAATCTTTCTGCACCCTTCAGTTTAGATAGAAGAGATGTTCCCTGCTTAAAATCACCTAAATATTCTTCCTTCAGGTAAGGTAAAAACCCCTCATCTTCCTTGTCGTCCTGCCTTAACGCCTCACTCTCTCCCATCCCCTTAGAAAGTTCCAACAAGTTCTGAGCAATAGTTCGACCACCTTCCCCAACCTGACGGAAAAGTCTTCCTATAGATTTTACCCTTGGCTCTTCTCCAACAGTAGGTTCATGTGGTTTATATCTAGTTAAATGAAACTGATCACCCTCAATGGTAGCACCATAGGGCTCTTCTTTTGGAACAAGAGGTAAGCCTTTGGTTATCGGATTTCCGGGAACATCACTAAGGTTAACCTTAGAAGGTGAAGCAATTTCTTCCTTGGCAGTTTTCCCCATAGCTCTAAGTCTTTTAAGAAATTCTCTATCTGATGGAATTTCAGGTGGCATCACTAACTCCTATCGAGGGAATGGACCCTTCCTCTTTCCGGAAAAATCAAATATGAATGGGTGTCTTTGGGGAAGCCCTGGATATCTCTCTTCAAATTGTACTCCAAAGAAGTTTTTAAGACTTATCATAAACTTTTCTAGGTTGGGTTCATCTATACGCAAAAGAGCCAAGCCTAGGCGTTCGTCCAATAATTCACCCCTTCTAAAGTACTCTCTAGCCAACGCCTTACGTCTTTCCTTTGGGGTTACATGTTTACTGGCATAAAACTCTTCAGCAGTTTTACCCAAAAGCCTGTTAGCTAAAACATATTTAACCCAATCCACTTTTTCACCGGGTTCTTTTTCTGTTAGATCCATTGCGCCTTCAATTTGCTCTGTAGTCCACAATTCACCGCCCTTTAATGGTTCTAAAGCCTTTAACGCCTTGGGTTTATCTTCGAATAAAAGTTCTAATCCTTTAAACATTTTCTTTTGATCCTTAACATTTCTCGTATGGAAGGCCTTTTTGTACTTAGGTCCAAACCCTTCGACTGTTTGCCATGGATCCTCATTCTTTCCAATAGCTACCTTACCTTCAGTTACCATGTCGTGAACTGTGTCTAACGCTGTGTACAGTTCTTTGACTTTTACTGGATCAACAGAAACGCGACCGCTCCCGACCAACGCATGTAGCGTATCCCTCATTTCCTTTGGTGTTCTTCCAGCCTTTACATTTTCCATTACCCTACTGAAAAATTCGGTTGCCATCCCCTCAACACCCAATGCCTTTATTTTATTATTAAAGTTTGCCTGTACATGCTTATCCCATGCTTCGTATTTCTTTATCCTGTCAATGCTTTCCTTACTTGAATCGGCAGGACCCTGTTTTGTTGAAACAAAACTACCCGTTTTGTCATCATAGTGTGTGTAGTATATTGAGTCGCCCTTTTTTTCGTATCGATCACCCTTAACTTTAGCAATATCTACACCAGCCTTCTCTGCTTCTTTCTCTAGTTTCTGTATTTCGTATGGATATTTACCTTGAGCCCTTGCTTCTTTAAGTAAATCCAATTCAGATTCATATCCTGCTCTTGCTTCCGCCGCCTCTGCCAGTTTATTCTTACGAATAGCTTCTTCCGTAACTTGATATTGTTCAAACCCCTTTAATCCAGCCCTACCTACTTGACTAAGAAACGATTGAGGATACTTAGATGGACCGGCCTGTGCCATCAGACTTAACCCTGTTGATAACAAAGCGTCTGTTAGAGCCCTGCTTTCATCCTTGGAGATATCAAGTTTTAATCTATCTAAAAGTGTTTTAGGCTTTTCTGGTTGCGTCTCTCTAGTTTCCCGAGAAGGTCTTCGTAGGCTACTCAGGTCTATATCATCGAGACCTGAAATGTCGGTGGGTCTCGACCTAACAGTTCTTAACTCCTCATCATATGGCGAAGGCGCAACGCCATCCAAGGCAGTATCTTCTGGAGGCCAATCAGGTAGATAAGTATCGGTAAGTCGTACCGGCAATGAGGGTTTCCTACCACTACGAGAAGGTTGTGACCTAAACGTACCTGGCTTTTGTTTATACAATACGTTCATTAAATCCTCATCTGACCTTAGAGGTATTGGGTCAACTTCAACAAAGCGAGTACTTCCATCTGGCTGCACCTCTTTTTGAAGCGGTTTACCTGTTCTTGGATCGGTATACACCGTGGGATCTTTATAGCGAAGACTGGGGGAAGTTGCCAATAAAGACTTTGGTTTTGGTTTGGGTTTTATTTTTGGCAATATACGACTATCTCCAAACGACCCGGGACTACCTATGTATTCTTCTTTGATTTCAGGTAAATAATATCTAGCCATTTCATACCCCCATATTATTGAGCTACAAGCCCAGCAACGCCACCAACAACAGCACCTATCGCGGTCCCCCACCCTGGATTAATCTGAGTCCCTATCGCAGCCCCAGTTATGGCACCACCCACGGCACCAACAGCCTTACTTGGCTTGTAGTATGGTTCGGTAGTTTTTCTCTGAGTTCCAACCATACTACGAATAGCATTACCAAGCACCTCAAGCTTTATAACCTGCGCTGCTTCTACTTCTTGCCACCGTTTATATTGGTCTTCAATTTCATCTTGGTCCCACTCTCTCAAATACAAACCAGCCTCACGCAACCACTCTGCATCTTGGTATGGTTGAGAGGCATAGTTTATGCCGTGCGGTAAAACAACATCTTGTATTCCCCTTGAATTTTTGTAGTTCATGAGGTACATGATCGCTTGCATCTTTGCGGAAACATCTGGCCCGGTATTAACCGAAAGGTCTTGAGCTAAATTTTCACCGATTAAATCTCCAATATAGTACATATTGCCGCCAAGCAAGGCCTTACCCTCGTCAACGGCTGCAATTAATTCATCATGAGCATGTGCTATCATGGTCTGAAACTTAGAGTCACTTCCATCGAGGAAATCACCATCTAAAACCTCTTCGATTAGATCCGCACCGCCATTAATTGTAGTGTTTCCTGAAGTAGCACGTAAGGCTAATTTGTTAACCCCAGCGGTTTCGTCACTTGTAAGTGCCGCATGTGTCAAGGCTCCGCCATCCCAATATGGTACAAATTCTTCCTCAGATAAAGCTAAAGACCTATCAAGATAGGATTCGACATACACCTCAGCATACGAAGGCAATCTCTTTACTGTTGTTGTTGACGATCCAGTACTTCCGCTCATTGTGGCTCTCCCATAATACCCATGTCTGCCATACCAGTATTTTGATACGAAAGAAACTTGCCAGAAGGACCTCCACCCGTAGAAGATTCTACCATGGGAGACCCTGGCTTATAAAGCTTAGAGTACAAAGACAATCCGGTCAATGCCAAACCAGCAATCTCCTGAAATGTCGATGGTCTATAGAAGGGTTCAGTTGTAACAATGTTGGCTCCAACCATTGCTCGAATAGCGTTACCAATTATTTCCAACCTTCTAACCTTGGATACCTCCTGGTCTTTCCAGTCTTTATAATTAGCTTCATATTCACCTTGAGTATATTCCCTCTGGTATAGGCCAGCCTGCCTTTGGAATATAGCATCTTTAGCAGATTCTTGACCATATGGTATACCATGAGATAGTCCATGGACTTGGTTTCTCCGTTCACCAAAATGATCTTCGCCATATACATCTATAGGGATACGACCAAGTTGACGCGCGAACGCCTTTAAAGCTATGGCTTGTAAGACGTGGTGGGCACCACTTCCAAAATTTCCAGAAGCATTCAACTGTCTGGATATACCGGCCAAACTTTCTTTAAAATCCTCAAGAAGTTCTTCTTTGTCCGCAGTAAAAACATCATCTAACTTCGCGTTTACACCAACATGATTACCACCAAACTTAGCCTGAAGATATGTTTCAGCTTTAGTGATGATTACATGACCACTTGTAGCCCTAGTAGCTATGGCAGTGATACCGTCAGTTTCATACACATTCTGAGCGGCATAAACATCACCATCATAGGGAGCATATGCCTCATCGGAAAGCGTAAAAGCCCTAGTTAAGTAAGATTCAACGTGTGATTGAGCATAATCCGGAAGAGGATCTTCTATTATTGTATTGTAACTTCCACCGCCACTGCCGCCCATCTCATAGTTCCTTCCTATAGATCGTAGCCGTTTTTTTGAATCCGATTGTATTTGCAGCCTTGCTCCATCTATCCTGATAGGCCGAAAAAGATAAAGCTGGGGCTCCAATATTCCTTGCATTTTGCTCTAAAAATGCCAACCCCATATCTATTACATCATGACCCTGGAATTCAGGCTGAATGTGTGCTTGCCAAATATGAACACAGGTAGGATCTGGTCTAATTAGGAAATATCCCACCCAGTTTTCTTTGGGGTTGTTTACCAGTCTGTCCAATACAAGGGCTTGAGAATCAATATTTTCATCTCCCATATAACATAGGTATAAATGAGCGGAGCCATAAAAAATAGACTCCCAAACCTTATATGCGGTATACTCCCCCATGGTTTGCCTTGCAATATTTTCTACATGTGGTTTGATTAAGTTCCAAGCCTTATCAACGAAAAGATGATTCAAACATGGAACAATACCTAGAATTATTTCTCTTCCTTCTTTACTTGCCTTGAGTTCTTGGGGTGGTAGCCCATGTTTTGTTCTACGGTCATCCATTTTAATAATACCCTCCTGTTATCTTAAAGTAAAATGTAAATCCTGACAATATCCAAGGTGAGTCCACTTGGTCGGTAAAAAATCTGAACCTAATATACCTCCCAGCCTTTCTGTAGTCCAACTTTTTACTTACACCAACGGTAAACGGTTGAGGTTGAGACCACTCTATATCATCGCCAAGGGTTCTCCTAGTCCCAACCTGAACCATAACCGGTGTCTTAACTTCATGTGGCTTAAAGTGTGGGACCACCCGTAATACGGTAATATTTTTCTTGGCTCCACTCCTCTTCACAACGATATCACCACTTTCAATGTATCCCTCTATGGCATTACCATTATTGTTATACCCATCGTCAAGCTTAAATATTTGACCATTCTCGTCGCCTACTACTTCGTATGGGATGACACCAGTGTCTCCAAACCTATCCCACTGACTGTCTTCTATTGTATCCCAACTTCCATAAGGTATAGCATCCCACTCATATGATGTCTGGGTCCACCCATAAGTATGTGCAGAATAATCAACATCCGCAAAGGACCAGTTGTTTAAAATAAGATTAAAGATTGCCATTGTATCCGGATAAGTATTAGAGCCTGTCGGAAAACAAAAACAAATCTCCTTTGTAGATGATTTATAATATGCAAAAGACTTGCCCACCTGACCATTATTGAGGTTTGGAAACACAGCGTTTCTAATTGGTTCCCCAATAGAAGTTAACTCCGAACTGTAAGTATAAAAATCATCACACCCCATGAAAAAATCTATTCCATTTATATGGACAAAGGCTTTTGGAGAAATCAACCCTATTCCATCTGGAGATAATGTCCAGTTGAAGTCAATGATAGACTCAACCGGGGTTCCATGCCATATGCTATGATCAGTATAAACCCTTTTTCTTTCTCCGGATTGACTAAATGATCTAATTATCTCTATGGTTGAGTGTCCAGTATTGTTCGGGTTAATGATATCTGACCTACCGGCAGTTGTTTCTGGCGTTATTTCTATACTTGAAGGGTCCCCTATTGAACTCCAAGCAACCCTACTTGGAAAGTTCGTTACACCTCCAAGCATCAACCTATTTAATGCCGTAGTTATCGCATTGGCAACGGGAAGATTACTTAATTGTTCAGCATCATTAATGTGATCACGGTAGTCCCACTTCCATGGCTTATCAACACCATTAGATAGCACCGGTATACCGGCAACCAATGCAAAATTCCAAATAGAATTCTCATTTCCAGAAGGCGGGTTGGCTCCGGTAATATCTTCAACTCCAGTAAAGTCGTCTATGTATCGATATAACCTAGAATCACAGCAACAGACCGTCCTGACTATATTATCTAACCCCCTAAAGGTAAACAGTTCCCTAACCGGCCTACTGTCTGGCGTTGTCGTAATTAACGTCTTACCTAGTGTTTTCGAGACAGTTCCAGACCTAAATACTACATTCCGACCAATACTCCACACAACATCCGTTGTCGGAGCGTTCATTACTATGCCGTTGTTTATCACTGATTGTCTTATTTCATATGGTATTGGCACTTTCTATACCTCAATACTATTCTCAAAAGTCTTAACACTTAAGTTCTTCGATAGAAAATTATTTTTCCTTGTTTCTGGAGTGAAGGTATATTTGAGCCCCATAAGACCGGGCCATGTCCAACCCGTATTCCAATAAATACCAGCGTTCGTCTCCATCAGACATCCAAACCCAGACAAGGGTTCACAGTTACTTGGATAATTTTGCCAAAGTAAGTCAGATCTATAACCAGGATACACACCGCCGGGGTTTTCTATCTCCTGAGTCTCAACCCAAGTATCACCACCATCATCACTTGTAAAAATATACAACCCACCATCAGGAAACCCCTTCTGTATAGATGCTAAAATTAAACCTTCTCTTGTGTGACTAAACCCTGAAGCCGTATAATACGATATACCCTGTATAGTTCCCTCATAAATATCTGTTTTTACCCAAGAGGTTACTACTTTTTTTGCGTGTCGATATTGAACACCACCAGGATTATCCCTATAATTTCTAAGGTATTGAATGTGGCAATCACCATTAATGTCTAAAATAACTCTTGGGTTGTAATAGTACGTTCTAATGGGTGCTATTGCAGCGTCTACTATCTCTATTCCCCAACTAAACGGAGTTCCACTAAGGTACCCCAGTTCGTATGTATACCAAGGATCCGCAACCCTGTTAACATATGGAATATGTATAGTTCCATTTGTTCCCACAGCAATTGCTGCCGATGTAAAATGTGTTAAACTTATTATCCCGGCAGCGTTCCAAGTTTCACCCCTATCATCACTATAAATTACAGCGCATCCTTGCTGCATCGCAACATGTGCACACATTGCCACCACATAAATTACACCATCTGGGGCAATTGCTATCGATACAGGTGGAGAAAAATATTGGCCTGGGTAGCTTAACCACTTAATAGTTTCCCAAGACTGAGTTGAAGCATTATATTTGAAAAATCCAATATCGTTGTTCTCTGGAGTATTATTCGCCACAACATACAAGTTATCCTCTTCATCGCAAATAATTTGGCACAGGGGAGGATACTGAGTGTTAGTGGCTAAAGTAAGTGGGGTTGACCAAGTTAGACCGTTATCATCAGAATATTGATAACGAAGACTGAGTGCAGAATGATATACGACATGTATTCGGCCATCGCTAGTTCTAGTGGAATTATGACCCCCACCCGATGTTGGATCTAACTCTCCATATCCCACAAAAACAGATTCAGCCATTACTTATCTACTATCTCCATTAAAACTCTAAGCATATAGGTATATCCATTTACCGTTACAACCTTTCCTGCCACCACAAAAATATCGTTTGTTATTCCACTTTGAACACCTACTAGAACGGCATAATCACCATCAATCTCACTACCATACGAATTGTCATCCGTTACATCGACACCCCTCTTATCTGTAATTATTACTTCGTGAGTATTGATAGAATCCCCGGGTTCAATTTGTTTCTCAAAGTCAAACTTAATAAGAAAAGTATCTACCGGTTGTTTGTAGAACCTATCTATAGGATGGTTAGATACAGTTAACAGTAAGTCAAATTCAAAAACATTACTCAAACTTGTTGTCGCCCTGACTGTAATCTTATATTGACCCCCATTAACACCGGCCTGCAACACAAGCTTCAACTCTGGGGTTGTAAGTGTACTGCTCTGAACAATCTCAGACAAACCGTCTGCCCCACTATCGATACTCACACACAAAATACCGACACTAGAAACGGTTTCATCAACTACCAACTCATTGAAGAAATTTATATAGACAGGAAGTGCTTCCTCTGGATGCTTAGTTATTTTATTCATTTTTTACCACGCCTATTACTTGGTGTTCCAAAAACGAGACCGCTTAACATCTCCCTTGACAGGGGACTGTCCACTAGAATGAAATATATTCTTACGTAATGCAGAAAAAGAATGTATTACCTTACCACTCAAAGACCCTAAAATATTCCACGAGTATTCCAGGGTTGATTCTACCGAATACATAATTGCCCAGGAATACCCTAAAGCTGATTCGACAAAATTCCAAATCGCCCAAGAATATCTTAAGGTTGATTCAACTGCTTCAGTGATTATCCAAGAGTAACGAATGGTAGACGTAACAGCTTCCGTAATGGACCAGGAATACCGCTTAGTATTTTCTACGTCTTTTTCTGAGGAAAGAAGTATTAAGCTCATTAGACATCATATGTCGCGCCACCAAGGATTAATTGCCCATAATCTTCTGCCATTTTCGTAGCCAATGCGGTAATTGTTCTCCTAAGCCAAATCCTTCTTGTAGAGCCCGCTACCATATCACCAAGAGAGATTCCACCGGCCTTGCCTGTTGGGTGGGTAAAAGTTAAAGTGGGGCTAGAGGGTGCCGTTGATTCGTCTGGAACAGATTGTACTCCGGCAGAGTCATAAGCCAGGTCAATTACAGTATCGGTGGAAACCGTTTCCGTATCAATCCACACATATGGAGAATATACCGTTTCAGTAGGATGAGTATTTTTTATATCGATAGCTCTGTATTCAACATCACCGGCAACAGCCTCCTCTGGTTGAACAATATCAAAGAGTTCGTGGATATCCTCACTTATTACGCTCCCCTGACCGGCCCCACCCAACGACAATAACGGATCACTGTTGCCAGACGGAGTTAAGTAAAAAATTATTTGTGCTGAATCAACAGCCATAATAAACCCCTATTCATTGATAAGTTTAAAGTTGTCTCCTGGTGATGGTATACTAGAAAATGGTATTGTCAACCTTAATACGTTGGTTGACCCATTATAGACATCTATCTTGCGAACCTCTTTATTATTTGTACCACTTGTAAATTGTAACATAGACCCACGCCACGCATCTGTTTCCGTCTCAGTGAGATCAGTTTTAAACTGAGTTTTAGTATTCCCACCACCAGCAACTACAACACCGGTAGGATAGACTTGAACACTTCTAACATAATCAGAACTATCGTACTGGAGTCTATCCGTTCTTTCCTTAATGTCTTCAATCTGGGTATCTCTTAAAAATATGGCTGGG
>Ga0209345_10000314_pt1 | contig 62868 bp, 63 predicted proteins | sample Cruoilmetagenom7_FD_187294 | JGI IMG/M metagenome (GOLD analysis project Ga0209345, IMG submission 187294) | Oil polluted marine microbial communities from Coal Oil Point, Santa Barbara, California, USA - Sample 7 (SPAdes) (version 2) | ecosystem: Environmental > Aquatic > Marine > Oil seeps ... | reverse complement strand
TCGGCTCTGCCATGTTCCACCTCTAGTTCCGGTCGGAAATCAGCTTTCCCACCAGTTGTGCCGTGTAATTCACGATCGGCACGATACGTCCATAATTTAAGCGTGTCGGGCCAATGACACCCACGGCCCCGATCACCTTACGATCAGCGTTCATATAAGGGGAAACCACCAGAGAGGAACCCGAAAGTGAGAAAAGTTTGTTTTCTGAGCCGATAAAAATGCGCACACCCTCGCCATCTTCGGCAAGTTCGAGGAATTCGGCAATGTCCCGCTTGCGCTCTAGGTCGTCAAACAGGCTGCGGATGCGGTCCAGATCCTCCGCCTCACCTTCTCCGCCCAGCAGATTCGACCGCCCGCGCACGATCAGCCGCTCGGAATGTTCGCCGTCTCCGTCCCATAGCACCGCGCCACTTTCGACCAGTTGCTGCGCCAGAACGTCAATCTCTTGACGGCGCTTGGCGATTTCTCGTTTGATGCTGCGCTGCAACTCGCTGATCGTCTTGCCTTCTACAAAGGCGTTCAGGAAATTCGCTGCCTCGCGCATTGAGCTTGGGGTTTGCCCCGGCGGCGGGGTGAACAGCCGGTTCTCAACATGTCCATCCGAGAAGACCAACACCACCAGCGCCCGATCCGGCGATAGTGAGACAAATTCAATGTGCTTGATCGGCGCTTCGTGCTTTGGCGTCAAAACCAAGGACGCACCATGCGTCACACCAGACAAGGCCGAACCGATACGGTCCAGCAACCCACCGACATCAGAAGAACTATTTCCCAACGTCGCGTCGATCTTCTCGCGGTCCAGCTCGGTAGGGTCGCCGATTTCGATCATGCTATCGACAAACATCCGCAAGCCCATCTGCGTCGGAATACGCCCGGCCGAGACGTGTGGGCTGTCCAACAGGCCCATATACTCAAGATCCTGCATCACGTTTCGGATCGTCGCCGCTGAAACCTTCTCACTAAAGTCACGCGTCAGCGTCCGCGACCCCACCGGATCACCATTTTCCAGATAGCCTTCGACCACCCGGCGAAACACTTCGCGGGACCGGTCATTCATGTCTTTCAGCAGTTCAGGCGTGTTTTTCATCTATGCTCGCTCTCATCTCTAATAAAGGTACAAGCCGGGCAAACGTCAATCGGGGTTGCATCAAAGCCTTGTGGGGCGGTATCCCCGGGCAACATTAAAAAGGATATGTCATGCGTCCCTCTGGCCGGAAACTCGATGAAATGCGCGCCGTCTCGATCGAGACAGGTTTCACCAAACATGCCGAGGGGTCGGCCCTGATCAAAATGGGCGACACCCATGTACTGTGCACCGCGACAATCGAAGACCGCGTACCACCGTTTATCAAAGGCTCGGGTCTGGGTTGGGTGACTGCCGAATACGGCATGCTGCCCCGCGCCACCAACACGCGGATGCGCCGTGAGGCAGCTTCGGGCAAGCAAGGCGGCCGCACGGTTGAGATCCAGCGCCTGATTGGCCGCGCCCTGCGCGCTGGCGTTGACCGCTCTGCCCTTGGTGAGCGTCAGATCACCGTTGACTGTGACGTACTGCAAGCTGACGGCGGCACCCGTTGTGCTTCGATCACGGGTGGTTGGATTGCGCTGCGTTTGGCAGTGAACAAGCTGATGAAAGCGGGTGATGTCGTTTCTGATCCGCTGGTTGATCCGGTCGCCGCGGTAAGCTGTGGCATTTACGCGGGCCAGCCGCTTTTGGACCTCGATTACCCCGAGGATTCCGAAGCAGGGGTCGATGGTAACTTCATCATGACCGGTTCAGGCAAGTTGATCGAGATCCAGATGAGCGCCGAAGGCTCTACCTATACCCGCGACCAGATGAACCAACTGATGGACTTGGCCGAAAAAGGGGTCGGAGAGCTGGCCGCGATCCAAAAATCGGTCACCGCATGACCCGTAAGTTCACCGAAAGCCGGATCCTGATCGCCACGCATAACGCGGGCAAGTTGGCCGAAATGAGCCAACTGTTTGCGCCCCATGGGGTGTCCGTCGTTGGCGCGGCTGAGATGAACCTGCCCGAGCCAGAAGAGACTGAAACCACCTTTGTCGGCAATGCGCGTATCAAAGCACACGCAGCGGCCAAAGCCACCGGAATGCCCGCGCTGGCCGATGATTCAGGCATCGAAGTCGAGGCGTTAGACAACGCACCCGGTGTCTATACCGCCGATTGGGCCGAAACCGAAAATGGCCGCGACTTTGTTATGGCCATGACCAAGACGCGCGATCTACTGGAAGAAAAGAACGCCCCCCACCCCCGCCGTGCCCGTTTCTGCGCGACGCTGGTTCTGGCATGGCCCGACGGCCATGACGAAGTCTTTGTGGGTAAGGTTAACGGCACTTTGGTTTGGCCCATGCGCGGCGAACAAGGGCACGGCTACGATCCCATGTTTCAACCAGACGGCCACGATGTCACCTTCGCTGAAATGGACGCAGCGCAGAAAAACAGCATCAGCCACCGCGCGGATGCATTTGCTAAATTGATTGCAGGCTGTTTTGGGTGAAGATTGGCAACAAGGCGGCTTCGGTCTCTATATTCATTGGCCATTTTGCGAGGCAAAGTGCCCCTATTGCGACTTCAATAGCCACGTCAGCCGTCAAATAGACCAATCCGCATGGCGCGATGCATATCTCGCTGAATTGCAACGTGCTGCGGATGAAACGCCAGGTCGTATCCTTAACGCCGTCTTTTTCGGTGGGGGTACGCCCAGCTTGATGGACCCTGATGTGGTCGCAGATATCATCGCCGCTATCCGCCGCCATTGGCCCACCGCCAATGACCTAGAAATCACGCTCGAAGCCAACCCAGGTTCTGTCGAGGCTGGCCGTTTCGCTGCCTATCGGCAGGCAGGGGTTTCCCGTGTCTCGATGGGGATACAGGCTCTAAACGACCCAGATCTTAAACGCCTTGGCCGTCTACATTCGGCCGATGAGGCGATGACTGCCTTTGATATCGCGCGCAACACCTTTGAGCGCGTCAGCTTTGATCTCATCTATGGGCGACAGGATCAGACCGCCGCCCAGTGGGAAGCCGAACTAAAACAGGCTCTGTCTCTCGCAATCGATCATATTTCTCTCTACCAACTTACCATCGAACAAGGCACCGCATTCGGTGATCGTTATGCCCGCGGTAAGTTGCGTGGATTGCCAGACGAAGATCTGGGTGCAGATATGTTCACGATGACCCAAGACATCTGCGATGAGATGGGCATGCCGGCTTACGAGGTCTCTAACCACGCCCGTGATGGCGCGCAATCCCGGCATAATCTGATCTATTGGCGCTATGGCGATTACATTGGGATCGGTCCCGGCGCACATGGGCGGTTAACACTTAACGGTCAGAAGCTAGCCACCGTCGCCTACAGTAATCCTCAACGCTGGCTGGATGGCGTGGCGAAAAGCGAAGCAGAGAAACCCCGTGTTGCCATCAGCCGAGGCGAACAGGCGACGGAGTTTCTCTTGATGGGTCTGCGCCTAAAAGAAGGTGTCGACCTTGCACGTTATGCTGCTATCTCTGGGCATGCGATTGACGAAAATACCGTGGCTCACCTACAAGATATCGGCATGGCAGAACGTCAAGGAGATCGTTTAATCGTTTCAGATCAAGGCGTTATCGTATTGAACGCCGTGATAGAAACGCTTCTTCCTTAAGACCCACCCAACAGGCGACAAATCTCATCTAACTGATCAAGCGAGGTGTAATGCAGTGTCACCTTACCTGCTTCTTGGCCGGGCTTGTGGTCCAATTCGACCTTCAATCCAAGGTTAGCTGACAGGTCGCCTTCAAGCGCCTGAGTATCAGCATCCTTCTCTTTGCGCTGCGAGAGGCGTGCATTATTTACCATATTATCGAGCTCACCGGCGTGGTCTTTCTTGACCAGAGCCTCTGTCGCACGCACAGAAAGGCCGCCTTTGATGACTTGTTGTGCAAGCTTCATCGGATCCTTTGCTGGAATCAACGCACGTGCATGTCCAGCGCTCAGCTCACTCTGCCGCACCATCTCCTGCACAGGTTCAGGAAGGTTCAGCAGACGAAGCAAGTTCGCAATATGGCTCCGGCTTTTACCCAAGGCTTCTGCCATTTTCTCCTGCGTATGACCAAACTTGTCCATCAACTGACGATAGCCCGCCGCCTCTTCGACAGAGTTAAGGTCGGCACGTTGAATGTTTTCGATGATCGCAACTTCGAGTACTTCGACATCAGTGAACTCGCGCACAATGACCGGAAGGCTATGAATCTTAGCGATCTGTGACGCACGCCAACGGCGTTCGCCGGCCACAATCTCAAAGTTACCATCGCTCATCGCCCGTACGATCAACGGCTGGATAACGCCCTTTTCACGGATCGAAGCCGCCAGATCGTCGAGGTTTTCCTGCTCAAAGCGCTTGCGCGGCTGATCAGGGTTCGGCTTGATCCGCTCAATCGGAACGAACTGCTCCGCGGCCCCAGCCCCCTTAGCGGCGACGCTTTCTGTCTCTGCTACGTCAGCCATCAGCGCCGAAAGCCCCCGGCCAAGGCCCCGTTTACGCTCTTGTTTGTCCGCCATACTGCCACCTTATTAACCATTGTTTCTTGTTAGCTCAGCCGCCAAATCTCGGTAAGCTACAGCTCCTTTAGAGGTTGGATCGTAACTTATCACCGGCATGGCAAAGCTTGGCGCTTCGCTCACCCGAACGTTCCGCGGAATGACGGTTTGGAACACCAGCTCGCCCAAGTTTGCACGCGCGTCATTTTCGACTTGTTGGGAAAGATTATTGCGCTTGTCATACATTGTCAGCAGCACCCCCTCGATCCGCAAATCCTTGTTGCCGCTTTGACGTACTTCCCGAATTGTCAGCATTAGCTGAGAGAGCCCTTCAAGCGCGAAAAACTCACTTTGTAAGGGCACCAGCACAGAATGCGCAGCGATCATCGCATTAACAGTCAAAAGATTAAGCGAAGGTGGGCAATCGATAAGAATGTAATCCAGTTCGAATGCGTCCATCTGTGTCTGGCGCAGCGCGTCATGCAAGAGGAAACTCCGCTTCTCGTTAGAGAAAAGCTCGATATCAGCCGAACTGAGATCAACCGTTGCCGGAATAATCATCAGACCTTCTGTCTCTGTTTTCTGAATGACCTGTTGAGGTTCAACATCGTCGAGCAAGAGTTCGTAAGTGGTGAACTCACGATCTTCAACTTCGATCCCAAGGCCAGTTGAAGCATTCCCTTGCGGATCAAGATCAACAACAAGGATGCGCTTCCCCGTTTCAGCCAACGCCGCCGCTAAATTAATCGTCGTTGTGGTTTTACCCACTCCACCCTTCTGGTTTGCAACTGCAATAATTTTCGGTCCCGCTGGACGAGATAGGTCAGGCACGAGTGATATCCTTGATCATCAAGACTGCCGCCGCAGAGTTCGTCTTGCTTGTAATTGCTTCGAATTGGTAAAACCATAAGTGTTGCGTTTCTTCAACCTCCTGTTGCCAGTTCTGGCCTTTCGGAAAAATTGCAACGCCGCTGGGTTTAAGGTGCATTTCAGCGTAGGCAAGAAGTTGGCTGAGATCGCTTAGCGCCCGTGCGGACAGAATGTCAGCCTCAAGATTTTGAGCGTTTTCAATCCGCTCGTTATCTACTGTCGCAGTGAGCCCTAGTTCCCGGATAGCAGTCCGTAAAAATGCGCATTTCCGCTGATCACTCTCGACCAATCTAACGCGGAACCTTTGCTCCTCTTGATTAAGTATAGCAATTACGATCCCGGGAAAACCGCCACCGCTCCCGATATCTACCCAGTTGCCGCCTTGTTCGACAAGGCGGAAAACTTGGACTGAATCGAAAATATGGCGGTCCCAAAGGTCATCTAGACTCGACTTGGAAACCAAATTTATCTTTGGATTCCATTTTCGAACCAGTTCTGCGAACGTTTCTAACTTCTGCAATGTTTCACGTGAAACATCTTTTACGTCAAACTCGTTCATGCAGACTTCTTCCCCGAGCCCCGTTTTACCCGCGCCAGTATTAATGTAAGCGCAGCCGGGGTCATCCCGTCGATACGAGCGGCCTGGGCCATGGTTTCGGGACGAGCCGCCGATATCTTGGTTTTGAGCTCATTCGAAAGTCCAGAAAGGGATGCAAAGTCGAAATCCCCAGGGATCCGAAGGCCCTCGTCCCTCTTCAATAGATCGATTTCCTTATTCTGACGCTCTATATAGGTTGCATATAGAGCATCCCGTTCAATTTGCCGCCGTACTTCGAGTGGCGTGTCTACAAGGCTCGGGTCGAGTGGGATCAGGTCTTCGAAGCTGATGTCAGGAAAGGCCAGAACCTGAAACCCGGTGCGTCTTGAGCCATCTTGATTGACGCTCAGACCGGCGGCTTGAAGTTCCTTGGGTGTGTACGGCTCAGATGAAAGCTGTTCCTTGACCAAGGTTAGAGCATTGAGCTTACGCTGGAACGTTTCAATACGCTCACCTGACGCACAACCAAGTTCAATTGCTAACGGAGTCAACCGCTGGTCAGCGTTATCCGCTCGAAGCGACAATCGGAATTCAGCCCGGGATGTAAACATCCGATAAGGCTCAGTTACACCCCGCGTCGTCAGATCGTCGATCATCACACCGATATAGCTGTCCGAACGGCTAAAGATCACCGGCTCTTTGCCCTGGGCAGAACGAGCCGCGTTTAATCCAGCTACAAGACCTTGCGCGGCTGCTTCTTCATAACCAGTGGTGCCGTTGATTTGTCCGGCTAGGAACAGCCCCCCTACAGTCCGAACCCCTAATGTCGAGGAAAGCGCTCTCGGATCAATATAGTCGTACTCGATCGCGTAACCTGGCTGAAGTATCACTGCATTTTCTAATCCAACCATACTGCGAACATAGGCCTCTTGAACATCCGCTGGAAGGGATGTCGAAATGCCGTTTGGATATACCGTATGGTCGTCAGCACCCTCAGGCTCCAAGAAAACCTGATGGGATTCCTTATCTGCAAAACGCACGACTTTGTCTTCGATCGATGGGCAGTACCGCGGCCCCACTCCGTCAATATGACCTCCGTACATGGCAGAGCGACCAAGGTTTTCTCGGATGATCTTATGAGTTGCCTCATTCGTATGGGTAATACCACAGGCGACCTGCGGGGCAGAGATTTCTTCAGATAAGAATGAGAACAGTACAGGCTCATCATCGCCGGGCTGTTCTTCCAGAATATCCCAGTTGATTGTACGGCCATCCAAGCGCGGTGGTGTGCCAGTTTTCAAGCGGCCCATCGGTAGACCGAAGGAATCAATGCGCTCGGCAAGCTTGACCGACGCTCTATCACCCATCCTGCCGCCCTGGTGCGATTCATCACCGATATGGATAACGCCGCGTAGGAAAGTCCCTGTGGTCAGAACTACTGAGGCCGCATTGAGGGTGGTACCGTCTGCCAGTGTGACACCGGAAACGGTTTGGCGATCCATCAAGAAATCAACCACTTCACCTTCGACGATCTGGAGGTTCTTCTGAGCTTCAGTCTCTCGGAGCATTTCAGCGCGGTAAATTTTTCTATCAGCTTGTGCACGCGGACCCTGAACCGCCGGGCCTTTGCGGCGGTTCAGCAATCGGAATTGAATCCCCGCCTTGTCAGAAACGCGGCCCATGACCCCGTCCATCGCATCTATTTCTCGGACCAAATGCCCTTTACCCAGGCCGCCAATAGCCGGGTTGCAAGACATAACACCAATGCCATCGCGGCTCATCGTGACAAGGGCCGTCTGAGCGCCCATACGTGCAGATGCGTGCGCAGCCTCCGCCCCCGCATGGCCTCCGCCGATCACGATCACATCAAAATGTTTCACGTGAAACACTCCATCATTTACCAACGCAAAAGCTGGTGAAAATTTCATCCAACAGATTCTCGACGTCAATGCGCCCGACCAGAGATTCTAGCGCACGTATTGCGAATCGAAGTTCTTCGGCCGCAAAATCGTAACAATCCGGCCCGCGCGTTAGGATAGCATCTACCTCAGCCAAACACGAGACGGCTTGCTCCAAAGCGACACGATGCCGCTCATGGGTTGCCAACCCGATGCCCGAGCTGCGCTTTGAAAGGGTGGTTTGGATACGGGCGATAAGGTCAGAGACACCCTGCCCGGTTTTACCGGAGACCCCATTCTCCCTGTCGGGGATGAGGTCGGCCTTCGGTACTAATACGATGTCCTCAGCTTCCGGCGAAACCATGAGAGATTCGCCCGGCGAGGCAAGAAAGACCCGCAGATCTGCCAGCTTTGACCGTTCGATAGCGCGTTTAATGCCGATTGCCTCGATTTGATCTTCGCTATCCCTCAAGCCAGCTGTATCTAGAAGCGTTACGGGCAAACCGCCAAGGTCCATTCGAACCTCAATTACATCCCGGGTCGTTCCCGCCAGTTCAGAGGTGATCGCCGCATCTCTCCCGGCGAGAGCGTTCAAAAGCGTAGATTTACCAGCGTTTGGCGGACCAATGATTGCGACCTCGAAACCACTTCGAACACGTTCCGCTACATGCGTACCACGAATTTCAGCTTTCAGTTCAGCACCGACCTTCGTCAGCAGATCATTTACCTCAGGGGTAACATCGATCGGAACTTCTTCATCTGCGAAATCGATCGTCGCCTCAAGCAGCGCTGCCGCCCTAATCAAATCTTTTCGCCAGTCTTCGACGCGCGCACCAAGATGCCCTGACAAAACGCGAACGGCTTGCTTTCGCTGGGCTTCTGTTTCCGCTTCGATTAGATCCGCGAGGCCTTCGACCTGTGCGAGATCGAGCTTTTCGTTTTCCAACGCCCGTCGTGTGAATTCGCCTGCCTCGGCGATTCGCGTATCAGGGAATTCGCTGAGCGTTGCAAGCATTGCCCGGACCACAGCGATAGACCCGTGCAGTTGGAACTCTATCACATCTTCGCCGGTGAATGAATTCGGCCCGGGAAAGCTCAATACAAGGGCCTGATCAATCACCTCACCCGCGGCGTCCTGCAGATTGCGCAGAACGCTCGTCCGTCCTTCTGGCCGTTTGCCGGAAATCTTATGCGCGATCGCAAAAGCCTGCGGGCCAGAGATACGGATGACCGCAACCCCGGCTCGACCCGGCGCAGACGCTTGGGCAAAGATCGTATCCATATTTCACTAACCTATTGTTATTGTTAAATAACTCAGGTGTTCATGGAGTCAAAGAAGTCAGAGTTTGACTTCGTTTGTTTAAGTTTTCCGAGCAGGAACTCGATAGCATCTGTGGTGCCCATCGGGTTGAGAATACGGCGCAAAACAAAGGTTTTCTGCAGGTCGATCTTATCGATGAGCAGATCTTCTTTTCGTGTGCCGGATTTGAGAATGTCGATCGCAGGGAAGACGCGCTTGTCGGCAATCTTGCGGTCGAGCACGATCTCGGAGTTACCGGTACCTTTGAACTCTTCAAAGATCACCTCGTCCATCCGGCTGCCAGTGTCGATCAAGGCAGTCGCGATAATGGTCAACGAACCGCCTTCTTCGATATTCCGCGCCGCACCAAAGAAACGCTTGGGGCGCTGAAGGGCATTCGCATCGACCCCACCGGTCAAAACCTTACCGGAGGATGGGACCACGGTGTTGAACGCGCGGCCCAATCGGGTGATCGAGTCGAGCAGGATGACCACGTCACGCTTATGCTCAACCAGACGCTTAGCCTTCTCAATTACCATCTCAGAGACGGCCACGTGGCGGGTTGCTGGCTCATCGAAGGTAGAAGAGACAACCTCTCCCTTTACTGAGCGCTGCATGTCGGTGACTTCTTCGGGGCGTTCGTCGATCAGCAGCACGATCAGATAACACTCAGGGTGGTTCTTCTCGATGCTGTTGGCGATGTTCTGCAATAGCACGGTTTTACCCGTACGCGGCGGGGCCACGATTAGGGAACGCTGCCCTTTACCAATAGGCGACACAAGGTCGATAATCCGGGCGGAGCGGTCCTTGATCGTGGGGTCGTCGACCTCCATCGTCAGACGCTCATCAGGGTATAGTGGCGTCAAGTTTTCAAAAGCAACTTTGTGGCGGGCCTTCTCAGGCGCTTCAAAGTTGATCTTGGTCACTTCGGTCAGCGCAAAATAGCGCTCCGTGTCGTCAGGCGCCTTGATCAGCCCTTCGATGGTGTCCCCGGTGCGCAGCGACCATTTGCGGATCATGTCGGGCGAGACATAGATGTCATCGGGGCCGGGCAGGTAGTTCGCTTCGGGCGAGCGGAGGAACCCGAATCCGTCCTGCAACACTTCGAGCACGCCGTCGCCTGAGATCTCCCAACCGTCATCCGCGCGTTCGCGGAGAATTTGGAACATCATTTCGCCTTTGCGCATGGTCGATGCGTTTTCGATCTCCAGCTCTTCGGCCATGGCGAGCAGGTTTTTCGGCGTCTGCGCCTTGAGATCAGCGAGGTTCAGCGTTTCGGTTGTCATGAAGCATCCTGTTCAGCCGCAGCAGAATGCGGGCTGGTCGATTATTTGAATGTGGCAGGCAGAAACCGCCCCGGACGGGACAGTGGCGCAGATATAGGCAACAGGGCCGCTTGAGTCAATTGCTTCAGAATTTCACGACGACAGAGAAGACGATCACGATCATCAGCAGCGTTGGGACTTCGTTTAAAAGCCTGAACTGACGGCCTGTGACGGTGCTGTCGCCCTGCTCAACGGATTTTACCTGTTTTTTTAACCAAACATGGAAAACCGTCATGGCGATCACGCTCGCCCCTTTGGTCCAAGGCCAGATCATCGTCCAGTCCACGATTCCGGGCGTTAGAACGAGGGCGAGACCAAAGACCCATGTCGCCATCATCGCGGGCCGCATGATGAACTGAGCGAGCTTGTATTCCATCATCGCGAAAGTTTCGTGCATCCGGCCGGCGGAGCCCGCCTGTTCCACATGATGAACGAAGAGACGCGGGAGATAGAACAGCGCGGCCATCCAACTGATGACGGAGACAATATGGAGGGCTTTGATCCACGGATAGGCCAGACTGAGAAGATCGAACATGGGGAAAGCTCCGGTGTGCGTGCTTCTTTCTTAATAATTAAGAAAAGAGAAAAGATGTAGTTGATTGTAGGGAACCGGATTCCTGTGGATTAATGATTTATACCGCCGGTTATCAACAGGTGAGTAAACTTCACGGCCCCCTGTGGAAAAAACCGATCTGATTCTCGAATATTGAAATTTCTCAATATCTTGCCAGCGTATTTTCCGGGGGACAAAATGTATCGATGCGGGGATAACCAGTGAAGTAGAGTGGTTATACGCACAAGCGGCTTATCCCTATCCCTCGGGGTGGGAATCGGCGACAAAAACCGCGACTCAGGGCGAGATCTGCGGGCTTGTGCTGTCAACGTTTATCTCGCAGAACAAATCCTCAAGATTTGCGCCAGTTCATCACAGGGTTATCCACATGCCGCAAAAAATCGTCCTCGCCTCCGGCTCGGAGATCCGGGCTCAGCTCCTGCGGCAGGCCGGGATTGTGCATGAAGTGATCCCCGCGCGCATAGATGAAGAGATGATAACCGCCGCCCTGCGGGCCGAAGACGCCAAACCGCGTGATATTGCCGACACATTGGCCGAGATGAAGGCCCGTAAGGTGAGTGAAAAGCACCCCGGCGCTTTGGTGCTGGGCTGCGATCAGGTGTTGGAGCATCGCGGAGAGATGTTGCACAAACCGGCCAATCAGAAGGACGCCATCGCACAATTGCATCAGCTGCGCGGGGATCGGCATTCGCTGCTCTCTGCCGCGGTGCTTTATGAAGATGGTGAACCGCTTTGGCGGCATGTTGGCCAAGTTCGGCTGCGGATGCGCGAGGCAAGCGACGCTTATATTGCCGATTACGTTGAGCGGAACTGGGAGAGCATACGTCACGCCGTGGGCTGCTATAAACTAGAAGAAGAAGGTGTGCGGCTGTTCAGTCAAATCGAGGGGGATTACTTTCACGTCCTCGGTATGCCATTTCTTGAATTGTTGAACTATCTGACGCTGCGCGGAGACCTCGAGACATGAGCCTGGCCAAAATCCCCCTTGCCGGTGTAATCGGATCGCCCATTGCCCATTCAAAATCCCCGCAACTGCACCGCCATTGGCTCAAGACCTATGGCATCGCGGGGCACTATGTCCCGCTTGATGTGGCACCGGGCGACTTGAAAGAGGTGCTGAAAACCCTGCCCAAAATGGGTTTCGTCGGGGTAAACCTGACCATTCCGCATAAAGAAGCAGTGATGGAGATCGCGGACCTCATCAGCGACCGCGCCACGTTGATCGGGGCAGCCAACACGCTGATCTTTCGCGCAGACGGAAAAATTCACGCGGATAACACCGACGGCTACGGATTTATCGAAAATCTGAAAGCCGGCGCACCGGATTGGCATCCGAAAGCCGGACCGGCGGCGGTGCTAGGCGCCGGTGGGGCCGCGCGGGCGGTGATTTCATCGCTAATCGACGCAGGCGTGCCCGAGATCTGCCTGTCAAACCGCACCCGTGTCCGGGCGGAACAGCTGCAGCGGGACTTTGGCAACCGGATAAAGGTTGTTGATTGGGTGCAGGCAGGTGACATGCTGGATCATGCGAATTTGGTGGTAAACACCACCTCGCTTGGGATGATCGGCAAGGGCGCGTTGCGTGTCCCACTTGATGGTCTGCGCCCCGGCACCGTGGTGACAGACCTCGTTTATGCGCCACTTCGCACGCATCTTCTGGAAACGGCAGAGGAATTGGGCTGTGTGACCGTCGATGGCCTTGGCATGCTGCTGCACCAAGCGGTCCCTGCGTTTGAGCGCTGGTTTGGCAAACGCCCAGAGGTTGACCGAGCCACCCGAACGGCGGTGCTGCGCTGATGTTCCACCTTGGGCTGACTGGGTCGATAGGCATGGGCAAATCAACCACGGCAAAGATGTTCGCCGAGGAAGGCTGTGCGGTTTGGGACGCCGATGCGGCGGTGCACCGGCTCTATGCGAAAGGGGGCGCGGCTGTGGCCCCAATGCAGGAGGCTTTTCCGACTGCGATAGAGGCAGGGGCCGTTTCGCGCGCTGCGTTGAAAGAGATCATCGCGACTGATCCCACCGCCCTGCCCCGGATCGAAGCCATCGTGCATCCGCTTGTCGCCCAAGACCGCGCGACTTTCCTTGCCAGCGCCACGAGCGACATTGCCGTGCTCGACATCCCCTTGTTGTTTGAAACGGGCGGCGATGCGGCGATGGACGCTGTGGTTTGCGTGACGATCCCCGATGACGTCCAACGCGACCGCGTCCTCGCCCGCGGCACCATGACCGAGGCCCAGTTCGACGCCATCCGGGCCAAGCAGATGCCCGCCAAAGAGAAGTGCGCCCGCTCAGACTATGTGATAGTCACCGACACGCCCGACCACGCCCGTGCGCAGGTCCGGGAGGTGATCCGCGACATTAAGGAAAAGCTACGTCATGCGTGAAATCGTGCTCGATACCGAAACCACCGGCTTTGACCCCGAAAGCGGCGACCGTATCGTTGAGATCGGGGCGGTCGAGCTGATGAACCATATGGCCACGGGCGAGACCTATCATCAGTACATCAACCCCGAACGCGGAATGCCGGAAGAGGCGTTTCAGGTACACGGGCTCGGCGATGATTTCCTGCGCGACAAACCCAAGTTTGCCCAGATCGGCAAGTCGTTCCTTGACTTTATCGGCACGTCCAAGCTGATCATTCACAACGCAGCCTTCGACATTAAATTCCTGAATGCCGAACTGCGCTGGATGGGCCTGCCGCAAATCCCGTGGGAGCAGGCGCTTGATACGCTAGAGATTGCGCGCAAACGGTTCCCCGGATCGCCCGCGTCCCTCGACGCGCTCTGCCGTCGTTTCGGCATCGACAACACATCGCGGACCCTGCACGGCGCCCTGCTCGACAGTGAAATTCTGGCCGAAGTCTATCTGGAGTTGATCGGTGGGCGACAGCCCGACTTTGCGCTGTCATCCGCCCCTGAGCGGAAGTCCGGTGAGCCGGACACGCGCTGGACCCCGAAACCGCGGCCCAATCCCCTGCCCTCACGTCTGACAGAGGCCGAAGCCGCCGCCCATGCCGAATTCATCGGTAAACTGGGCGACGACGTGCTCTGGAAACAGCTAGGCTAACGCTTAGGCGTCGGCTTTGGGCGGGTTTTCTGCCTGACGGCGGGCAACTTCGTTGCGGTACAGCGACAGGAAGTCGATGTTTTCAAGGTTCAGCGGCGGGAAGCCACCGTCACGGGTCACATCGCTGACGATGCGGCGCAGGAACGGGAAGATCATGCGCGGGCATTCGATCAGCAGATAGGGGTGCATCTGCTCCTCGGGCACGTTTTCGACCTGAAAAATACCGACGTAGTCGATTTCCAGAACAAAAAGCGTCGCGTCGCCGTCTTTCGCCTTGGAAGTGATGTTCAGCTTGATCGCTGTCTCATATTGGCTGTCCCCGGCACGTTTTTTCGCGTCGAGGTTCACCTGAACCTGCACGTCAGGCTGCACATCCGCAGGCGCGCCCTTTTGCGCCATGATGTTCTCAAAGGACATGTCGCGGATGAATTGGCCCAGCACGCGCATCTGCGGCTGTGTGGGTTGCGGTGTTTCGTTTTCTGCCATGGTCTGTGTCCTGTTGTGGTTAATTTTTTAAATCCAGCTGGGCTTAGCAGGTCGGCACGGGCCGCTCAATCCTTTGTCCAGCCGGACGGGCCTTTGGTCTGGCGTGGCTGTTCGGGAATCTCGTGAAAATCACCGTCAATCACGTCGCCACGCGGATCACGTCCGCCTTGAGGGCCGGGACGCGGGCCCATACCGCCGCCGGGTGTGCCAAAGCTTTGGATGTTCACACGGTCCCGAATGGCGCGATAGGCCGCCGCCCGAAAGCGTGGAATCAGGAAGGCAAAGCCAACCGCGTCGGTGAAAAACCCGGGCGTCAGCAAAAGTGCGCCGGAAAAAAGGATCATCGCACCGTGCACCAAAGGTTCGGTCGGGTCGCGCAGATCTGAAAAAGAACTGCGCAGCTGCCCCATCGCAATCGCCCCCTGAGAGCGCACCAACCACGTGCCCAGAATGGCTGTGAGCACCACAACGGCGAGGGTCCAGCCAAGGCCGATGGCCCCGCCAACTTGAATAAAAAGCGTGATCTCGATCAGAGGCACGGCGATAAATGCGATCAATAGCCACATGCGGCAGGGTCCTTTCGCTGGGGGCAGAGTGGACTTGCCCCGGTCGAACACCTACATAAGAGCTTAACTTGCATGTTTCCATGCCACCCTGAATGAGGTTTCGATGAATTCTCCCCTGATACAGCTTCTGGTGCTTGCCGGTATCGCCGTATTTCTGATCGTGCGGCTGAAAAACGTGCTGGGCACGCGCGAAGGCTTTGAAAAGCCTCCCGTCAGCGATCAAACGCCGAGCGCCCGCAGTGGCCCGTCGTTCGAGGTGATCGAAGGCGGCCCGGATCTCGATATTACCGATCACGTTCCCGAAGACAGCACTTCGGGCAAAGCGCTTGCCGAGATGAAGCGCGTTGAGCCGTCTTTTGGTGTGAACGACTTCTTACAGGGCGCACGCGGTGCCTATGAAATGATCGTTATGGGCTATGAGCGCGGCGATTTGGCGGAAATTCAGCCATTCTTGGCTGAGGATGTATACGAGAGTTTCGTTGATGGTGTGGCCGCCCGCGAAGACCAAGGTCTGACGATTGAGGCTAATTTCATCGGTGTGCGTGAGTTGGAACTGATCGACGCCAGAATGGACGAAGCCACGAAAGAAGCCGAACTTACCATCCGCTTTGTCGGCGAATTGACCTCGGCGGTGCGCAACCGTGAAGGGGAGATCGTCGAAGGCAGCATCAACGAAATCAAACGCCAAAAAGATACATGGGTCTTCGCCCGTGTCATGGGCTCGGATGATCCGAATTGGCTGCTGGTTTCTACAGACGGGTAGCGCGTGCCCTTTGCGCATTTGCGCTGTTGGGCGGTGTATCAATGATTACACCGGCCGCAGCGGAAGTGCATTATACGGTCATGGATTTCGACCAGCTTGACGGCTGGGCCGAGGATGACCACGCCGCCGCGTTCGAGGTGTTCACCAACACCTGCGGGGATATGAAAGATGTCGACTGGCGCGCGCTGTGTAAGCTTGCGAAAGATGGGCCGGACCCCCGCCAGTTTTTCGAACTTTTCTTCCGCCCCGTGCTGATGGAAGACGGGCAAGACCCGCTCTTTACCGGTTATTTTGAGCCTGAGCTTGATGGCGATCTCTACCCTTCCGCGCGTTTCCAATACCCAATCTACGCCATGCCCCCCGAGGCCGAGGAGATTCGCCCGTGGCTGACCCGGCGCGAGATCCTAGATGGCGAAGTGATGCGCGACCGCGGGCTAGAGATTGCTTGGGTCGATGACCCGGTAGAACTTTTCTTCCTTCAAATTCAAGGCTCTGGCCGCATTCGCCTGCCCGATGGCAGCTATCTGCGCGTGGGCTATCGCGGTGCCAATGGGCACGATTACCGGTCGGTCGGGGTCGAATTGGTGCGGCGTGGTGTCTATGAGGCGCATCAGGTTAGCGCCGATGTCATCAAGAATTGGGTGCGCCGTAACCCCGAGGATGGCCGCGAATTGCTGTATCACAACCCATCATATGTGTTTTTCCGTGAAGTCAGCCGCGTGCCCGCCGATAAAGGGCCACTGGGGGCGATGAACCGTTCCATCACCACGCTGCGCAGCGTTGCGGTGGACCCGGCCTATGTGCCGCTGGGCGCGCCGGTTTGGTTAGAGAAAGACGGTAAGAAACCGATGCGTCGATTGATGGTGGCGCAAGACACCGGTTCGGCCATCAAAGGGACGCAACGGGCTGATGTGTTCTTCGGCACCGGCGACAAGGCTGGCCGCGCCGCCGGGCGCTTACGTGATCCGGGCCGGATGATGGTGCTCATGCCGATCCAACGCGCCTATGCCTTCCTACCTGAGAGCGCGATATGAGGCGCCGGCGGCTGAATGACGACGACCTCGCGCTGTGGCGCAGGGTGACCGAGCGGACCGAAAAGCTGGAGTTGAACAAGCTCTTCACGCCTGAAATCGACGCGCCCGCCCCCGCGCCGCCGCAGATCCGCCGGGCCAAGATCACGCTGCAAGGAAACAAGCCTCAGCCGAGTGTGAAGAAGCGCAGCAATGATCTGCGCCCTACATTAAGTGAGCAGATGAAAACCGCGCCGGTCCAGATGGATCACAAAGCTTTCGGCAAGCTGAAGCGCGGCAAACTGCGCCCAGAAGGCCGGATTGACCTGCACGGCATGACGCTTGATCGCGCCCATCCCGCGCTGAACGGGTTTATCATGGACGCCCATGCCCGCGGCAAACGGCTGGTGCTGGTCATCACCGGCAAGGGCAAACGCCGCGACGAAGGCGGCCCGATCCCCGTGCGCGACGGCGTGTTGCGCCATCAGGTGCCGCAATGGCTGTCGATGCCGCCGCTCAGCGCGCTGGTGCTACAGATCACGCAGGCCCATGTCAGCCACGGCGGTGGCGGCGCCTATTACGTCTATCTGCGCCGCAATCGTTAATTCGGCAGGCAAGGCCTGTAGCGGTGGATCGCCCATGTCGCGAGGGCGGCGGCGATCAGATAATAAACCGCAATCGGCAGCATTTGCTGTGGAAAATCGACACCAAGATCGATGAAAAGCCCCGTGACCCCCGGCCCAATAGCTGACCCAAATACCATCAGCGCCGCCGCAACCGCTTTGATCGAACCCACATGGCGTGTGCCGTAATATTCCGCCCAAAAGGCTGCCGGTGCAGTTGATTGCATTCCCTGCCCGGCGCCAAAGATCACCAGCGCGATCCCGGCCACCAACAGCGTATCGGCATAGGCGAGCACGATGAAAGACAGCGCAAAGGGCAGCATCTGGATACGCAGCACGCTGCTGACGCCAAAGCGGTCGATCGCCCAGCCTGAAAGGAACGTAGAGGCCACAGCCGACAGAGTATAAACCGGCATCAACGCCACAAATTCGACCAACTCCCAGCCCTTCACCTCGGTCAGGTGCACCTGTTGAAAGAACAGCGCCGTTCCCCACGCTGCGGGGCCAATAGCCATTGGAATCATCATCCAGAACAGGCCAGAGCGCAGCAGTTCCCCCCGCGTCCAATGCCGTCCGTTCATACCAGCCCGCTGCGCTTGATCCGCCATGCTTTGTGGTGTGCGTTCCTGCCGCAGCAGCATCAAAATCACAGGGATTGTCAGCAAGACCAGCACCGCCGCCAGCACCCACAGGCTGCGCCAATGAAAGCTCGCGAACAGCGCCACAAAGATTATCGGCAGAAACGCCTGCCCGGCAGCAAAGCCCATCGAAGAAAGCGAAAGCGCCTTGCCGCGCGAGGCTTCAAACCAGCGCACCATGGCGACTTGTCCCAGCTGCGACATCATCCCCTGCCCGGTCAGCCGCAGGGCATAGATGACAAAGATCAGCGCGACCCAATTCGGCACCGCCGCCATCGCCAAACATGCCCCGGCCAGCGCCACCATCACGCCAAAGGCCAGCACCCGCACGCGGAACCGATCCGTCAGCACCCCGGCCCAAACCATGGTGATCGCCGAAAGTGTGGTGCCAATGGTATAGATGCCACCCCACTGGCCGTCGCTCAGCCCAAAGTCACCCTTAATCACCCCCGCAAACAGCGAGATAAAATAGGTTTGCCCGTAGGACGAGGTGAAAGTGAGCAAGAAACCGGCCAGTAGAAACAGCCAGTTACGCCGCAAAAAATTTAGGTACTCCATGCCCCTTGATCACCGGGGCATGGAGAAAAGAAAAGCCCTAAAGAACGTAGCGGCTAAGATCGGTTGACCGGGTTAATTCGCCCAAGTTCTTCTCAACAAAGTCCGCATCGACGGTGATCTCCTGCCCCGAGCGATCCGGCGCATCGAAGGAGACTTCCTCGAACACCCGTTCCATCACGGTATAGAGCCGCCGCGCCCCGATATTCTCGACCGAGGTGTTCACATCCGCCGCGATCTTGGCCAGCGCCGCGATGCCTTCTTCGGTAAAGGTGACGGTCAGCTCTTCGGTGCGCAACAGCGCGGTGTACTGACGCGTCAATGCATTGTCGGTTTCGGTCAGGATGCGGACGAAATCGCCTTCTGTCAGCGCCCGTAGCTCAACGCGGATCGGCAGACGGCCCTGCAGTTCGGGCAGCAAGTCCGACGGTTTGGCAATATGAAAGGCACCTGAGGCGATGAAGAGGATATGGTCGGTTTTGACCGCCCCATATTTCGTGGAAACAACGGTGCCTTCGATCAGCGGCAGCAGGTCGCGCTGCACGCCTTCACGTGAAACATCACCACCACGCGCATCAGACCGGGCGCAGACCTTGTCGATCTCGTCCAAAAAGACGATGCCGTTCTGCTCCACCGCTTCAATCGCAGCGCGGTTCACGGCTTCATCATCGAGCAGCTTGTCAGCCTCTTCGCCCAGCAGCACTTCATAGCTGTCAGCAACGGCGAGACGTTTCTTAGTGGTACGCCCGCCCATGGCTTTGCCGAATAGATCGCCGAGGTTCATCATCCCTGCGCCGCCGCCGGGTTGGCCGGGAATGTCCATCATCGGAAAGGGGCTAGAGGTGTCGGCGACCTCAAGCTCGATCATTGTGTCGTCCAATTCGCCATTGCGCAGTTTTTTGCGGAACATCTCGCGGGTTCCGTCACGGGCATCGGTTCCGGCGATGGCGTCAATCACGCGCTCCTCAGCCGCGTGCTCGGCTTTGGTCTTAACGTCTTCCCGCATAAACTCGCGGGTCATGACGATGGAACTGTCTAGCAAATCGCGGATGATTTGCTCCACATCACGGCCAACATAGCCGACCTCGGTGAACTTCGTGGCTTCGATCTTGATGAACGGCGCACGGGCCAGCTTGGCCAAACGGCGGCTGATCTCGGTCTTACCAACGCCGGTGGGGCCGATCATCAGGATGTTCTTGGGGTACACTTCGTCGCGCAGATCGTCCGCCAACTGCTTGCGCCGCCAACGGTTGCGCAGCGCCACGGCCACGGCGCGTTTGGCGTCGTTCTGGCCGATGATGTAACGATCAAGCTCGGATACGATCTCGCGGGGGGTTAGGTCAGTCATGCGGTGATTTTCTCCACGGTGAGTTTGCCGTTGGTGTAGACGCAGATGTCGGCGGCGATCGCCATCGCGTCACGGGCGATGGTTTCGGCGTCACGGTCGCTGTCCATCATGGCGCGCGCCGCAGCGAGGGCGTAGTTCCCGCCCGAGCCAATCGCAGCAACTTCATGCTCTGGCTCCAGCACATCGCCTGCGCCGGTAATGACCAGCAAGTCTTTGCCATCCGTCACGATCAACATCGCTTCCAGCTTTTGCAGGTATTTGTCTGTGCGCCAGTCCTTCGCCAGCTCAACACTCGCACGGGCCAATTGCCCCGGTGTCGCTTCCAGCTTGGCTTCAAGCCGTTCCAGCAGCGTGAAAGCATCCGCGGTAGAGCCAGCAAACCCCGCCACCACGTCATAGCCGCCGGGGCTGAGTTTGCGCACCTTGCGGGCTGTGCCTTTGATCACGGTCTGGCCAAGGCTGACCTGTCCATCACCGGCAATCACCACTTCGCCGCCTTTTTTGACGCCAATAATCGTTGTCCCGTGCCAACCGGGGAAATCATCGTTCTGTGCCATGGGGCCTCCTGTCGCTTGGCGTCTATATGGCCCCCGTGGCAGGGCAGGACAAGGGCAGCGCCGCTTGTGGGCGGTTGCGCGGCGGGCTAGCCTCTGCCTCATGCAGGATCGCGCCGAAGTTGATATCTATCTTGACCCCTCGCTGCGGGAGAGCGCAGAGATCGGCGCGCATAACTTCATCGGTAAAGTTGCGCGTGTACTCGAAAAAGCGCAGTTTAGGGTCACATATCGCGATATTGGCGGATCGGTCCGTGCCCCGGATGCGCTAACGCTGAGCCATATGACCCCTGCCCCAACCACGCGTGGTTTGATTTTCCGCCGTTGCTATCACTATCCCTTTTGGCAGATCGAGGCGCGGCCTGAACGTTGGTTGTGGGATGTCGCTTTAGGTGAGTTCGATCCGGCGCTTATTGACCCCATTGAAGCGCAGCGTTTTTACCGTTTCTGGCAGAAGCGCCTGTTTGGCAGTGCACCAGAGCAAACGCGCAGAGACGGGCCGATCTATGTTCCCCTGCAGGGCCGCCTGTTGCAGCGGCGATCCTTCCAATCTTGCAGCCCCATAGATATGCTGGAGCATACACTTGCCCAGTCTACCTTCCCCGTTGTGGCCGCGCTGCATCCAAAAGAGATCTATAGCGCAGAGGAACTTACCGCGCTTGAACGTCTCGCGGCGCAGCACCCTGGTTTGACCCTGACCATGGGCCAGATGGAGCGCCATCTTCAGAACTGTGCCTTCGTCGTGACACAAAATTCAGCGGTCGCATTTTCCGGTTATTTTTTTGGCAAACCTGCCCTTTTCTTTGGCCAGATCGACTTTCACCATATTGGAGTCAGGGCAGATCTGGCAGATCTCGGCCAATGTTTCGCCGCAGCCGAACGGGCAGAGCCGGATTTTGCAGCCTATCTGTGGTGGTTCTGGCAGGACAACTGCATCAACGCAGGCAGGCCTGAGGCCGAGGAGAAGATTTCCACGCGGTTGAGGCGCTTTGGCTGGTCGGTGTAGCCGGCAATGAAAAGGGCGCCCCGAAAGGCGCCCGTTTTCGTAACTCAAATTCAGTAAGGTACTGAAATTAGATGGATTCTTCGATCCAGCTTTGCAGGGCCGCCTTGGGGCGTGCGCCAGCAAGGTTCGATACGACCTGACCGTCCTTAAAGATGAACAGCGCCGGGATACCACGCACGCCGACCTGAGCGGGCGAGTTCGGGTTTTCGTCGACGTTGACTTTGACGATCTTCACGCGACCGTTCATTTCATCCGAAAGCTCTTCCAGCGAAGGGCCGATCTGTTTGCACGGGCCGCACCATTCGGCCCAGAAATCGACCAGAACCGGAATGTCCGAATTTTTGACTTCGGCGTCGAAAGTGTCGTCGGTGACTGCGACGGTTGCCATGATGCTCTCCTGACAGGAATGGGTTAAGGCCTGAACCTATGAACGCGGGGCACTGGCGTCAAGATATGGCAGGGCACGCATCGCATTTGTCACGATTTCGTTGGGCAGCACCATAAGCGCTGGTTTCGCGGTCCATAGAATTGCCGTTTCAATTCGCCGCTGCGGGTAGATCTGCCGCAGCATATGCGCATAGGCGCCCATTTGGCGCAGCAGACCGTCCGGGCAGGCATCAGGCGCGTTGGGAACCACACGGTTGGTTTTAAAATCAACCGCAAGGATATGATCCTCTGCGATCACCAACCGGTCGATCGTGCCATGCAGACGCTGTGCGCCCAAGCTGCCGGTGACAGGCACTTCAGCGAGCGTCGTGTCGGCGAAAAGCGGGGCGAGGGCAGGGGTGCGTAACACCGCTTCCGCTTCTTCCTGCGCGCGGGCGATCATCTCAACCGAATGACTACGGGCCAAACGGTTAAGGAAAATCTCCCGCGCTTCCGCGTCCATTAGCGGCAGATGTTCGAGCAATTCATGCACCAAAGTGCCGTAGCTCAGCGCTGTATCCATATCGAAACCCGCTTCACCGGCCAGCGCCTTCGCGCCGCCAAGATCAGAGGGCGATAGGGTCTTGGCTTCACCACTTGGTGCGGGGGCAGGGCGCGCGAAAATAGGGTCTAACTGGGGCGTTGTGACGATTTCCTCGGGTGTCTCAACGATGTCGAGTGCATCCCAATCGCCCTGCTGATAGCGCAGCGTGCCGTCGTCTCCTAATGGCTCAGCTTGCAATCGGGCCAGCGCGGCAGCGGTGATCTGATACCAAGAGGATTCATCCTTAGACAATTCCCCCGCAGCCGCCACGATCAGCCATTTCTCGGCCCGCGTCATAGCCACGTAAAACAGCCGAAGCCGTTCTTGCAGCGCAGCCTCTTTCATCTCGTCCAGTCGTGCGCGCATAGGTTGCGGCGTGTCATCTGCTGAGGCTTTCCACACAGGTGTGCCATCGACGGTAATAATCTCATCTTTAATCGTCACATCGCGCCGCCCGGTGTCGGGTAGGATGACAATGGGTGCTTCCAACCCCTTGGCACCGTGTACCGTCATCACCCGGATCTGGTTCGACGCGCTGTCAATCTGGCGTTTGATTTCCAGATCGTCGGTCTGCATCCATTGTAAGAAACCGGTCAAACTGGGCACCGCGCCACGCTCATAGGCGAGCGCTTGGCTTAGCATCGCATTGATGCCGTCTTCCGCCTCCGGCCCTAGTCGTGCCAGCAGTTTACGGCGGCCATCGTGGCGGGTGAGGATACGCTCAATCAGGTCATAGGGGCGCAAGTAATCGACCTGCGCTCGCAGGTCGCGCAGAACCGAGAGCGTGGCGGCATGGGATTCGGTCTGGTTGCGCAAAGCCTGCCAGAGGTGATCTTCTTTCCGGTAATGGGCGAGGGTGAAAAGATCTTGCTCCGACCAGCCGAAAAGCGGCGATTTCAGCGCGGTTGCGAGGGAGAGATCGTCATCCGGCGTCGCCAAGAACGACAAGATCGCAGCCAGATCGCGCACCGCGAGCTCGGCTCCGACCTTAAGCCGATCCGCCCCGGCGATGGGCAGCTCCGCCGCCTTACAAGCGCGAATAATCTCGGAAAACAAGGCCGAGCGGCGCTGCACGAGGATCAGAAAATCTCCCGGTTGGATGCGCCGCCGTGCCAATCCGCCCTTGCTGTCGTCGGGGAGATAATGCTCCTCAGTCGTCAGTTCCTTGATGCGCCGCGCGATGCGCTCAGCCAGTTGCACGGTGTGATGCCGCGCGCTGCGGCGGTCGACAGGGTCCGTCCAGTCGCCTTCCTCATCGGGACCGGCTTTTTCGATAAATGGCCATAGGTCTACGCGGCCCGGCAGGCGATCCTTGAAGGCCAAATGCCCGTCATTTGTAAACCCGGTTTGGACCTCCGGGTCAAAAACCCCATCGACCGCTTGCAGGATCGCCGAGGAAGAGCGGAAAGAATAGGCAAGGCTGCGGCGCTGGAAGAACTGCCCCGCTTCGCCGATTTTCTGTTCAAAGGTGGCACCTTTGCGGTCCAACTCTTCCGGGTCCGCGCCCTGGAAGGAATAGATCGACTGTTTCTTGTCGCCTACGACAAACAGTGTCCGGTCCACCTCATTGCGCGCGCCTGCGCCGGAGTAAAACTCATCCGTCAGCCGTTCGATCACGTCCCATTGCCGCGGCGAGGTGTCCTGCGCCTCGTCCACCAGAATGTGATCAATGCCACCATCGATGCGGAACAGCACCCATGCGGCCACGGCCTTGTCGGTCAGCAGGGTGCGGGCTTTGAGGATCAGATCGTCGAAATCAAGCCAGCCGCGCTTTTGTTTTTCATCCGCATAGCGGGCGAGGAAGCGGGCAGCAAAACGGTGCAGCACATAAGATTTTCGCGCGGCCTTCAGCGCCAGTCGTGCCTCGCGGGCATCTTCGACACGCTGCATCAGCTGTTCAAGCTGCGGCATTTGCTCCGCAATGACTTTTTGGGTCGGTTTCGTCGGGAAACTGCCGATCTTGGCGGTGAATGGCGCTTTGGCACCGCTGCCGGTCAGCAGGATGTTCTCCAACTGCGGCAGAGCGGAGAGATCGTAGCGCTCGATCTCCTGCAAGGCCGCGCCTGCTTTGCCATCGTTCCCACCCTTAGCCAGCAGATGCGGAATGATCTCGGCCATCATCACCGCTTCGCTGCCGAGGAAGACCGAACCGGCGATCTTGTCCTCGGTCAGGTCGTCGGGCTGTGCGAAAAGCGCTAGGATCTCGGACCATGAACACACCTCAGTAAAGGCGTCACGTTGGCCGACGATGCTTCGGGTGAGACTGGCGAAATCTTCGCCGGTGTAATGCCGCGCTATATCAGCCACCAAAGGCGCATCTTCGCCCTCGGCCATCTCGTCAACAATCTCGGCGCGCAGCAGATCGGCGGCGCGGTCTTCGATCTCGGTGAACTGCGGACTGACCTGTGCTTCCAGCGGGAAGCGGCGCAATAGCGCGGCGCAGAAGGAGTGGATGGTCTGGATTTTTAGCCCGCCCGGCGTCTCAATCGCGCGGGCGAATAGGGTACGTGCGTTGCGCAATTGCTCAGGCGTCAGCTCCCCCTGCACACCAAGATCGGCGAGCGCACTGCGCAGTGCATCGTCTTTCAGCATCGCCCATTCGCCCAAGCGTTTGAACAGGCGGTTCTGCATCTCCGACGCGGCGGCTTTGGTATAGGTCAGGCAAAGGATGTGTTGCGGCTCCACATCATCCAGCAACAGCCGCGCCACACGGTCGGTCAGCACGCGGGTCTTGCCAGAGCCCGCATTCGCGGTCAGCCACGTGGAAGCATCGGGCCGGGCGGCCTCGATCTGGGCGCGGGTGGCGTCGTCAAAATCGCGCATCATTCCAGATTCTCCGGTTTGGCGGCAGTGGTGCCATCCCATTCGCCGAAACGGGCGAGTTGGTCATAGTTTCCAGCAAAAGCATCGCTTTGCACCATGCGGCGGGCAGTGAACCCTTGGCCTTCGTCCAGGTAGCGCGACAGCAGTGCATGCAGACCGGCAAGCACCTCTTGGGGGTTTTCCTCGTCCAACGGTGCGGGCACTTCGACGGGTTTAGAGCCCAACCCGATGAAGGCCGCATGCGCGACATGTGCCACGCCCACCTCGGGGAAGCCGCCACGTTCGACCATCGCCGCTTCGATCAGCAGTTGCTTGTCGAAGAGGCGCTGTTCCTTTTTGCCCGGCGGCGTGCCGGTCTTGTAGTCATAGATCAGCACATCGCCGTCATCGGTCTGGTCGATCCGGTCAGCAAAACCGCTGAGGGTGAAACCGAGGTCGGCGAAAGTATGGCTGCCACGCGCGCCTTGCTCGAAAGCGACGGGGCTGGAGAATTCGGCGCGGGTGCGTTCGCGGGCGATGAACCAATCGGCGATCCGGTCGATCCGGGCCAGCCACATGGCGCGGGCGGCGGGCCAAGGGGCTTCTTCTTCCAACACCTGAACGGCAACTTCGAGCAGGGTTTCGTGGGTCAGCCGTGCCGGATCTCGGGCCACCAGTTTTACGAAATCCTCCATAATGCGGTGCAGCACGATGCCGCGCACAGGCGCGTCGGGTGATTGCACCAGCGGGTTGATCGCGCGCAGCTTTAGGCTGTGTTTGGCGTAAACAGCATAGGGGTCGCGGATCAGCGTCTTGATCTCGGTCACCGAAAGCTTGCGGGGCCGCGCGGCACGCGGCGGGCGAGGCGAGGGGCGCGGCGCGGGGGCCGTCCGCTCCACCGCCTCCAAGGCGCGCACTTGATCCAGCCAATAGCTGCCGCGTTGCTGCATTGCCTTCCATGCTTCCGGCCCACCGGTTTCCCCCAAACCACCCAGCAGGTTGCCCAACCGGTTCAGCCAACGTGACGGCACCATTTCGGCCTCATCCGAGCGGATCGCGCGGGTGATCCAAACCTCTGCGCTGGCGATGGCCTGTTGGTAATCATGTGCCGAAAGGCCGACGCGTCGTTCGGGCAGTAGCAGCCCTGCCTTCTCGCGCATCTGGCGGTTCAGCCAAGGATCAGGCGGCGGTGCTTCGGGCCATGTGCCTTCGTTAAGGCCGCCGAGGATCACCAGATCGGCGCCCTGAACCCGTGCCTCCATCGTGCCCCAGATCATGATGTCGGGATGGGGGGTGTCGGCCTCGCGCACCTCTTCTTGGGACAGCAGCGCGCCCAGGAGATCGGCGTAATCTGCGGCATTCATCGCGCCGCCGTGCCTGGCATGTTCGGTGAGGTTTTCCATAACCCCCTGCGCCGCGATGCCCGCGCCATGCTGCCAAAGCAGATGATCGGGGTCGGCGGGTTGACCGGCGGCGATCCTATTGGCCAGCGCCAAATGGGCGGCGACGCAATCGGGCAAGGGCCGCTCGCCGGGGGCGTCATGACCGGGGAATGTCACTCCCACCCAAGCTATCCAATTGCGGAAGCCGCTGGGGTCTTCCATTCGTTTTGCAGCGCGTTCAGCGATTTCGGTCAGGCCCTCGGCATCGGGGTAGGGCAGCCCATGGCGGCGGATCTCGGCTTCTAGTCGCTGCGTATAAAGCTGGTGAAAATTCCGCCCCGCGCCGCTGTGGGTTAGCGGGTGTTTCAGCAGGGTCAGCAGCGCTTCGGCATCAAGTTTACGCAGAAAAAGCGCTGCCACATGGCGCAGAAATCGCCCCGGAGGGGACAATTGCAGCGGCATCCCGGCGCTGTCATCGGGAAGGATATTCCACCGATTCAGCGTGGCCGTAACCTGCCGGGTGAGCATCCGGTCGGGTGTGATCAGCGCGGCCTTCACGCCATCTTCGGCGGCTTGACGCAGACGCAGCGCGATGGCGAGCGCCTCAACGCGGGGGGTGGGCGCTTCGATTAGAGTGATGTCAGCCGTAGCGCCGTGAAGGTCATCCAATTTTGGCCCCTCATTTAGCCAAGCATGGGTGACCGGCGCAGGGCGGAGCGAGAGCGAAAGCAGCGTGTTACGTGCCATCGAAACGGCGGGCATATCGCACCACGGTTCAATCGCCCCCCGCGAGACACCGAGCATATTCATCAGCTTGCGAAAGCGGTATTGCGGATGATCCTCAGCCAAAAGCGCCTGATCCAATTCATTCCAGACGGCGGTGGGCATTTCGAAATCAAAACCGGGCAGGATGATCGCGCCTTGGGGCAGGCGGGCCACGGCCTCCATCAGCAAGGCGGTCGTGCCGCGCGACCCGGTGGAGCCTGCAAGGATCACGGGATGCTGCGGCGGGTTGTCTTGCCAGCGGACGATGATCCGGGCGACCAATTGTCGCCGCCGTGCCTCGGCGTCAGGGCGGGTGGTGGTCTGGCCAAGATAGTCATGCGCAATGGCCAAAAACCGCTGCGCGCGCTCCCAATGGGCCGAGAGGTGACCCACATCCAGCCCGGCCACGGTTTCAGGCGAAACGCCTTCGCCCTGCATTTCGTCGATCAACCCGGCAAGACTGTCGGACAGCGCGTAAAGCGACGCGCGCGGGGCGAGATCCGGCGCGGCATCCAGTAGGCGGGAGACAAGTTGAATCAGTTCCAGCCGCCGTTGCAAAGGCGGTGTCGGCGCTGGCAAGGCAACGCCGGGCGCCAACGCGTCGAGGTCGGTAATCAGCCGGATCCGTGGCAAGAAACCTGCCGGACCTGCGTCAAAATCATGGCGCAGGCGGCGCGCCATGCGGTTGGTGTTCACGATAAGCTCAACGCGGGCCATCGCCTCCGGCGGGCCATTTTCCAAACGGTCACAAAGTCCGCGCACCAACCCGCGCGGAAAGTCGACACCGGGGGCGAGGCCAAAAATGCGCGGAGTGTCTTGCGGCTCAAACATGCGTACCTGCCAACAGGCCTTCGGCGAGCGCGATGCCGTCGGGGTGACCCACATCGCACCAGCGTCCGGTATAGGGCAGGCCAAACACCGTTTCGCGGCGCAGCATTATGTCCCACAACAGGTTAAGCGAGAATACATCGGCCTCAATCTCAGCCAGAAGATCGGTCTTAATGATCTGCACCCCGCCGTAGACCTGCCCCGGCCCCCGTTGAAGTTGGCCATCTGCGCTTAGGGTGAAATCGCCCTTACCGCTATGGCCAAGGGTGTTTTCCAGCGGGACGGTCATCAAAAGCGCGTCCATCTGCGTAGGATCCCACGCGGCATGCAGCATCTCCAGCGGGTTCGGCCCAGCCCAGATCGCGTCACTGTTCATGGTGAACACCGGACCTATACCGAGCAGCGGCAGCGCATTGCGCAACCCGCCGCCGGTGTCGAGAATCTGGGGTGTCTCGAGAATGGTTTCGACGCCCCGCGCTTGCAGATGGGCCTTAAGCTGGTCGGGCAGATAGTGCAGGTTTGCCACGATCCGCGCCGGCGACACCGCATGGGCCAGGTCCAGCGCGTGGTCAACCAGCGGTCGACCGGCCAGCGGCACCATAGGTTTGGGTTGGTTCTGGGTGAGATGCTTCATACGCGTGCCGAAACCGGCCGCGAACATCATAATGGCGTCGGGATAGTCGCGCATTGGCTTTTCAAATGCTCCAGAAAATCGGGGGTAGGATGGGGCAGCACGCCCGCGATGCTGTCAGCCACAGCGGAGAGCGCGGGATGGCGCAAGTTGTGTTGCAAGTGTTGCCAAACGCGGGGGATCAGATCGACATACTGCGGCTTGCCATCGCGCAGGCAGAGGCGGGCAAAGATACCAAGGATACGCAAGTTGCGTTGGGCACCAAGCAGAGCATAGGCGCGGCGAAAAGCGACGTCGTCTTGCCCGGTTTTGGCAAGGTAATAGTCGATCATTTGCGCCTCAACTGCACGCGGAACATCGCGGCGCGCGTCTTGGAGGATTGAGACGAGGTCATATGCCGGGTGGCCCAGCAGCGCGTCTTGAAAATCGAGCAGGCCAACGCGCGCAGCGCCCGAGCGCTGCGGCAGCCAAAGCAGGTTTTCGGCGTGATAGTCGCGTAGGATCACGACTTTGGGGGCGGCGTCCAACGTGGTGGCGAGGGGGTGGAAAGCCTGAGCGAAAGCGGCCTGCCCCCCATCGGGTGCGTAGAAATCGAACGCCGGGGCCGCCATTTCGGTCAGCCAATTGGCATCGCAGACCGGCAGTTCTGGCAGCGGGGCGGCATGCAATTGGGCCAGTACGTCGACCGCGGCGCGGTAAAGCGGGGTTTCCTGTGAAGGATCGGTCGCCATCAAGCGGGCGAAAAGAGCGTCGCCAAGGTCTTCGATCAGCAGCAGGCCGTGGTCACCGTCTGCTTGAAAAACCTGGGGGGCGCTAAGACCGATAGCTGTCAGATGTTCCGCAACATGGAGGAAGGGGCGCACATCTTCACCACGCTCCGGCGGGGCGTCCATCAATATGGCAGTTTCACCATTCGCTCTGCGCAGGCGGTCATAACGTCGGTTTGAGGCGTCGCCGGCCAGCAATGTCCGGGTGGCATCGGACCAACCTGCATTTTGCAGGAAGGTTTTGATTAGGAGCGTGCGTTCGGTCATGCGCGCCATTCCGTCAGCTTGTCGTCCCAACTGGCTCCGGTCCATTTCGCGGTCAGCGCGCGGCTGTCTTCCTCCGGGCCGGGAGTGAGGTTGATATGCAACGCTCCAGCAGGCGCCAACGGGCCCAAACGATCCGGCCATTCCACCAAACAGATCGCATCGAGGAACGCCTCAACCAACCCCAGTTCCTCAATCTCATGGGTGGAGGTCAACCGATAGAGATCTGCATGCCAAATCGCGCCGCCTTGGCCGTCATAGGTTTGCACCAGTGTGAAGGTGGGCGAGGGGATGTCTTCGGGGAAGTCTAGGAGTTCAGAGATCAACGCACGGGCGAAATGCGTCTTGCCCGCGCCGACATCGCCGCTGAGCAGGAGGACATCTCCGGGCGTTAGGCGGCGAGCTAATTGCTGGGCGCGCCGAGCGGTCTCATCGGAGCCGCTGAGCAAGAGAGAAAGAGTATCATCGGACATGCCCCATGCTTAGCGTGCCGGCGCGCAGCCGCAAGATTAAAGCGGTTCGGGATGGCTTAGTTGGAGGGTTGCCGCCGGTCGTTTGCCAAAGGGGCGGCGACACGGTCTTGTCGACCCGCGTCAACCGGGGCCGCGCGGAAGCGTACGAGCGTTGCGCCCGAAGCGATGGCGGAAACCTCGCAAGATAATGGCGGTCCTTGATGCGGATAGATGGGCATATTCCAGCCCGCACGGTCCCCCCGGCACATGACAAATTCGGCGATGTCGGGCCAAAGAGGATTGGCCGCCGACATCCCACGCCAGACGTGGATGGCGTCGTCAATGGTGATTTCGGCAAAGCTTTTGTCTGGGTCTTGTTTCCAGTGTTCGCGGTAGGCCGCATTGCAGAATGTCAGCACGCCAGAGGCGGAAAAGACGGCGAAACCATCTTCCAACGCGTCAAGCAAGCTCTGGCTCTGCTCAAGCTCGGCGCGGAAATTGCGGGTCAGGGTGACTTCGGCTGTGATGTCTTCGATCAAAAAGGCGGTGGCACCATCGGGGTGCGGGCGGCCCCGAATGCTATAGGTCTGACCGTTTTCAAGCGACCATGTCTCTTGATAGCGCCCATCAGTCGCAGCGGCGATCACCTCGGCTATTTCCTGACGCCAGTTCTTATAGTTTTTCGGTTCCGGCATGCGGCGGCTTTCGCGCAGCTGATCAAAGAAAGAAACCATCGTGGGCCGGGCGCTGAGAAAGGGGGCGGGCAACGCGGTGAGGTCAACCAAGGCCGGGTTGAACAGCGCCAACTGCCCATTGCGATCAAATATTGCCAGCCCAATGGAGAGATGCGCAAAGGTTTTTGCGAGGGTTTGGACAAAGTTGCGCTGCGCCTCTTCGGCGGCGACCACGGCATTGATGCAAGTGGCGTGGTAGATTTGGATATGGTCCTCTGTCGTGGTGGTCAGGGCATACCAATCAGGTTTCTCCCCTTCGTCGCTGCGTAGACAGACGCGATTGGGGTGTTCGGGCGACGGCGTGCTGAACAGGGCAGCCCCGCCGCTTTCGGGGTCATATTGCGCCTTTCGTTTTAGGGCGGCATAGGCCCGGTTGTGCCAAATAATGCGCCCGCCCGCTTCGGTCTGCCATGCGGGGTTCGGGCTGCTGTCACTGGCGCGGCGTAACGCGGCAAGTTTGGTAAAAGTTTCCTCTGTAAGCTCAGCCGCGGCGCGGGTTTGTGGCAGATGTAGCCAACACAGCGCATCGCGCCATGTGATGCGAAGCTCTGCCGGGTTGTCCCCATCCTCTGCTGCGAGGGTCAGATTGCCGGTGGTGCCATGGCGGGGGGTGACAGGAAATTGGGGAAACCGTGACAACAGCGCTTCGCGAATATCCTCCCATTGGTGATATCCCGGGGCGAGCGCAAAACGCGTCAGCGCGCTGTCGGACCCGTGGATCAGGTGACCGTCCTCAAAAAGCAGGCTCATATCGTCTATGTCAGGCGGAGCGTTTGCCGTACGGGTACTGGGAAGGCATAGCCACCAAAGCGCAGCTAGAGCCGTAAAACTTGCGGCGAAAAGCACAATGAAAACGTCTGGCAATGCCATGACGGAAACCCCTTTCGGCAAATGCGACGCCTTATTCTGTCGGGCAAAGGTTAATGGATCATTAATGAATTTGCCGAGACTTAGCTTTCAAGCGGTCAGGCGCTGGTTCTCTCCAATCACCGTATCGTCGGGGCCAAGGTCCAGCAGTCGGCGCGGCCAGACCACTTCGACAACCGCGCCGCTGCCCGCAGGCGGCAGCCCGCGCAGCCAACCGCTGTCTGATCCATTGGCGAACCGCAGCCGCGCGCCGGACCGCTCTAGAAAGGTTTTGGCGATAAATAACCCTAGCCCCATGCCCTCATATTCTGGCCGCGGGGGTTCGCTGGCCGTACCGCTGCGACGGCGCAGAAAAGGGTCACCAATGCGGCCCAGATGCTGCGGAGGGAAGCCCGGCCCATTGTCGATGATCCGCACCGAGATATCTTCGGCGGACCATTCGGTTTCGATCCAAACCGTGGTTTCGGCAAAATCCACTGCGTTCTGCACCAAATTGCGCAGCCCGTGAATAATCTCGGGTTTGCGCGGGATCGTCGGCGGGCGCGCGTGATCTCGGGCCATTGGATTATCCGAGAACATCACCGTCTTACCGCGCTCTAAATGCGGCTCAGCAGCCTCTTTTACCACGGCAGTCAGGGGCGCACGCTGCATGTGCAGATCGTCTTTGCCGATGCGCCCCATGTCGCGCAGAATATCGCGGCAGCGGTCGGCTTGATCGCGGATCAGCGCCGCGTCTTCGGCTAGATCCGGGCGGTCTTCGAGATCGCCGAGCAATTCGCTACTGGCCAGTTTGATCGTCGCCAGCGGCGTGCCCAACTCATGCGCGGCGGCGGCAACAACGCCGCTGAGGTCCGACAGTTTCTGTTCGCGCGCAAGTACCAGTTGCGTGGCCGACAGCGCGTCTGCCATGGAGTGTACCTCAGACGTCACCCGCCGCGAATAGGCGCTGGTAAAGACGATGGCGATCAGCAGCGCGGCCCAATGGCCAAAGACAAAGATGCCCGGCTGGCGCAGCACATCGCCCGATTGGGTGATCAGCGGCAGATGCCAAAGCGCCAGAACCGACGCGGCGATAATCGCCGTGGCCCCAAGGACCAGCGTAGAGCGTAGGCTGAGCGCGGTGGCGGAGATCGTGACAGGCGCCAACAGAAGCAGCGCGAAAGGGTTGTGCAGCCCTCCGGTCAACCCCAACAACATGGTTAGTTGCAGCAGGTCGAACGACACCATCGCAAGGTTCTCTCGCTCGGACAGGCGCTTGTTCTGTGGGAAGACGAAAGCGGCGACAAGGTTGCCCACGACCGAAACGCCGATGGTCATGTAACACAGGCCAAATGCCAGTTGCAGCCCAAGAGCCCATTGCGCGACGGTCACGGCGGTCAACTGTCCGGCAATGGCAAACCAGCGCAGCAAGATCATCGTGCGCAGCCGGATCCAACTGGCGCGGGTGCGCCCATCGAGGGGCCGAATATTTGCCTGCGTCATCTTAGCCCCATCACTTCTTTGCGTCTTGCATCACCTGCGATCTAGCGTAGGTCTGCGGCGAAATACGATCAAGAGCGGCCTATGGCGCAGAGGACTGACATGAAACAGATGATTGCATTCGGTGCGGTTGGGGTTGCAGCGGTATTTCTGGCCGGCACGGCATTTATGGTGCTGCGCGGCGAAGACGATGCCTATGCCTCCTGCCGGTCAAGCCAAGTGGCGGGCGGTGATATCGGTGGGCCGTTTGAATTGGTTAACGGCGCAGGCGAAACCGTAACCGATACGGATGTCATAACCGAACCTGCGTTGCTCTATTTCGGCTATACCTCTTGCCCCGATGTCTGCCCGCTGGACGTGGACCGCAATGCCGCAGCGACCGAGATCCTCGAAGAGCGCGGCCAAAGCATCACGCCTGTTTTCATTACCGTCGACCCGGCACGCGATACGCCTGAAGTGGTGGGTGACTTTGCCGAGGTGATGCACCCGCGTATGGTCGGTCTCACCGGCTCGCCTGAACAGGTCAAAGCGGCCAGCCAAGCCTACCGCACCTACTACAAGGCCCATCCGGCTGATGAGAGTGGCGAATACCTCGTCGATCATTCGACCTTCAGCTATCTGGTCATGCCCGGCGAAGGCGTCGTCGACTTTTTCCGCCGCGAGGTCCGGCCCGAGCAGATGGCCGACAGCATCGGCTGTTTTCTTGATCAAAGCTGAAATTGACCCCCGGCCATAGCCGCCCCATACTAGCCTAGAAGAGGGGACATTGATGCAGGATATTTCCGACTTAGGCCCAGACCGCAGCTTGCTTCTGGTCGATGATGACGAGCCGTTTCTGCGCCGCTTGGCCAAAGCGATGGAAAAGCGCGGTTTTGAGGTGGAAACCGCAGGTTCCGTTGCTGCAGGCAAAGCAATTGCCACCGCGCGCCCCCCGGCCTTTGCCGTGGTTGATCTGCGTCTTCAGGATGGCAACGGTCTTGATGTGGTTGAAGTGCTACGCGACAAACGCGCCGATGCGCGGGTTGTCGTGCTAACCGGATATGGTGCGATTGCCACGGCGGTTGCGGCGGTCAAAAGTGGCGCTACGGATTACCTCTCAAAACCCGCTGACGCCAATGACATCGTGAACGCGCTCCTGGCGACCGGAGGCGAACTCCCCGAGCCGCCGGAAAACCCGATGAGCGCTGATCGTGTGCGTTGGGAGCACATCCAGCGGGTCTATGAACTGTGTGATCGCAATGTATCGGAAACCGCGCGTCGCCTGAACATGCACCGACGGACATTGCAGCGTATCTTGGCAAAACGCTCGCCGCGCTAAAGCTCGAACCGTTTCCAGATTTTATCGACGCGGGTGCCGTCGGCCAGCGTGCAATTGGGCAGCCGTCTGAAATCTTCGAACCCGCGGCTTTGGTAATAGGCCAATCCGCCTAGATTATCGGCGCGGATGATCGCGTGAATATGGGCATAGCCCAGGTCGCGGGCAGCTTGCTTGGTCTGTTCAAACAGTGCCGAGCCGATGCCGAAACCCGTTTCTCCTAACCGCACAAAGGTCGCGACATCCACACCGCCTTCGGGCAGATCGGGGTGCGGCTCGATATATTGAAACCCTTTAAGCGCGCCGCGCTCATCCTCCGCCAGATGCCACGCACTGTCCGAGGCGGCCATCCACCCCTGCAAATCGCGCGGGGTGACGGGGGTGACCATTGCCGTGGTGCCGCCCTTGGCAATGATTGTGTTCAAAAGGTCGGCTAAGGCGCGCGTATCAAGCGCCCCGGCACGGCGGATGTGGATCACGCCATTTCGCCGAGCAGCGCCTCGTGGCGTGCGGTAAATTCATTTCGCACCTCGACGGGCGGGCGCAGCAAGATGTTCAGCCCTTCCATCAGTGGTGCATCCGGGCGGCCAAAGAAACGCGTCGCTTCGGTCTCAGAAAATCCCGCAATCTGGCTGGCCTCCATCCATGCGCTGACACGATCCGCCTTCTTAATCTGCTGTTTGACGCGCACGGGCAGGCTCGCGGGAAGGCCGAAACGCAGATGAACGGCGGTGGTCAGCCGGTCATCTAACGCGCGGTAATCCGGCCCAACAGCAGTCTTCACCGGCGAGATCATGTCCCCGATCACGTACTCTGGTGCATCATGCAGCAGCGCGGCCAAGCGCCACTTCGCGGGCGCGCGCGGCGCGATCCGGGCAAAGATCGTCTCAACCAGAAGCGAATGTTCGGCGACCGAATAGGCATAGTCGCCCCGCGTCTGCCCATTCCAGCGCGCAACAAAGGCCAGCCCATGCGCGATGTCCTCAATCTCAACATCCATCGGAGTTGGATCCAAGAGGTCAAGCCGTCGACCCGAAAGCATTCTCTGCCAAGCGCGGGGTTTTTGGGCCATCGCGATGCGATCCTTTCTTGGTAATACTTTGGGAACCATTCCCCTCTACACCCTGTTCATCCCACGAAGGAGATGATCATGAAACCCGTTTTTTCCGGTACGATACTTGCAGTTACGCTGGGTGCCCTCGCCGGGGCCGCGCAGGCAGAAGAAGTCTGCATGCCCGCGAAAGAGATGAAGTCGGCCCTGATCGATTGGTACGGCGAAGAGCCTGTTCCGGGTCAGCGCGAGGACAACAACCAGCTTTGGGCGTCGGATCAATCGGGGACATGGACATTGGTGAAATCCATGGCGGACGGCAATGCTTGCGTTATGGCGCAGGGCGACGACTGGATGGCTGGCATTTCCGGCAATAAGCAACTGGCCGCTCTTCTAGACTGACGCTGTGGGGCATTGGCCCCATTCACATTGAGAATTTGTAGCGAAGGTGCTAACCGGCCTCCAACACTTTACACAGGAGCGCCGCATGGCCCACGACTATATTGTTAAGGATATCAATCTGGCGGCCTATGGTCGCAAAGAGCTGGACATTGCCGAGACCGAGATGCCGGGCCTGATGGCGCTGCGCGATGAATACGGTGAGAGCAAGCCGCTGAAAGGGTCGCGGATTGTCGGCTCGTTGCACATGACCATCCAGACAGCCGTTTTGATTGAGACTTTGGTGGCCCTTGGCGCAGACGTGCGTTGGGCGTCCTGTAACATCTTCTCGACCCAAGACCACGCTGCTGCGGCGATTGCTGAATCGGGCGTTCCGGTATTCGCGATCAAGGGCCAATCGCTGGTTGAGCATTGGGATTACCTCGATAAATCCTTCATGTTCCCCGAAGGCCCGAACCTGATCCTTGATGATGGCGGCGATGCGACGCTCTATATTCTCTTGGGCGCGCGGGTCGAGAATGGCGAAGATGACCTAATCGCCATTCCTAAATCTGAGGAAGAAGAAGCGATTTTTGCACAAATCAAAAAGCGGATGGCAGAAAGCCCCGGCTGGTTCACCAAGATGCGCGACCAGATCAAAGGCGTATCCGAGGAAACCACCACCGGCGTGCACCGTCTCTACGATCTGGTGAAACAGGGCCAGCTGCCCTTCCCCGCGATCAACGTCAACGACTCTGTCACCAAGTCGAAGTTCGACAACAAATACGGCTGCAAAGAAAGCCTCGTCGACGGTATCCGCCGCGCGACCGACACGATGATGGCCGGTAAGGTTGCTGTCGTCATGGGCTATGGCGACGTGGGCAAAGGCTCTGCCGCGTCGCTGAGCGGTGCTGGCGCGCGCGTTAAGGTCACCGAAGTCGACCCCATCTGCGCGTTGCAAGCTGCAATGGACGGTTTTGAAGTCGTGCTGCTCGAAGATGTTGTAGCAACCGCGGACATCTTCATCACCACCACCGGCAACAAGGACGTGATCCGCATCGAGCACATGCGCGAGATGAAGGACATGGCGATTGTTGGCAACATCGGTCACTTCGACAACGAAATCCAGGTTGCTGCGCTGAAGAACCACAAGTGGACCAACATCAAAGAACAGGTGGATATGATCGAGATGCCGAATGGCAATCGTCTGATCCTGCTCTCTGAGGGCCGTCTGCTGAACCTTGGCAATGCCACCGGTCACCCGTCGTTCGTGATGTCCGCGTCCTTTACCAATCAGGTCTTGGCGCAGATCGAACTGTGGGAAAACACCGACAAATACGGCAACGACGTGTACATCCTGCCCAAGCATCTGGACGAGAAAGTGGCCCGCCTGCATCTGGATCGGATCGGCGTGAAACTGTCCAAGCTTAACCCAGAACAGGCCGCATATATCGGTGTAGCGCCCGAAGGTCCGTTCAAGCCCGAGCATTACCGCTACTAAATCCCAATAGGGGTACCGCCCTTTCCCGAGGTTTTACGCCGCCCCGCAGATCGCCGGGCGGCGTTTTTCGTGTAAATAGCTCGAAAGAAACAAGGATTTTGCACCGTCGGCGGATTCAAGCACATCGCGGCGCGCGACAGGTGGCGCGCGGAACATAGTCTCTCGGCCAGTGTTTCTTCTACAGACCATTGAAAAGGAGTTCGAAGATGAAACGCACGTTCCTGAAATCGACCGTCGCCGCCCTTGCTTTGACCGCAGGCACTGCATTCGCTCAGACCGCTGACACCGAGGCCGGTGCCGCCGCCAACGCCGAAGCAACCGTATCTGGCGAGAGCGTAAGCAAAACCACCAGCGATCTGGGCGCTACAGTCGCGAAAGAAGCAGAGCAAACCGCGAAGATGTCGCGCGAGAATTCTGATGACTACGAAGGCACCAATGCAGCCGATGCCACTGACGAAGTTCTGACGTCTCCGACCCAGAGTGCGGAAATCGAAGGCGACACCGAAGTGGACAATGAAGCTGAGCTGACTGCGGAAGGTGATGGCGTGAACCCCACCGACGCCGAAGCAGACTTGGCCGGGAACGCTGATTCAGAGTCGAATTCGACGCTGAGCACCGACACGAGCGGTACAGCTATGACCGAAACAGACACTGATGCAGATGTCGACGTAAACAGCGAGATGACAGCCGAAGTGGAAGGCGATAGCGAGACCCAGCTCTCCGAAGATGTCGCTTCTGACACCAAATCCGACATGGAAACAGACGTCACGCGCACCGACACCGGGATGAGCAACGCGTTCTCCGGAATGGTTGCGGGTGACCTGATTGGCTTGACCGTCGTCGAAGCGGATGGGGATACCATCGGTGACGTCGACTATGTGATCCGAACCGACACAGGCTTTGCAGCTGTCGTTGGTGTGGGTGGTTTCCTTGGCTTTGGCGAACACACTGTTGCCGTTCCGCTTGAGGAGATCTCCATGGCCGCGGAAAACGACTTGAAGCTGAGCTCTTGGACCAAAGCTGAGCTGGAAGCGCAGCCGGAAGTTGACGAGAGCGCCATTGAAGGTCTGGAAGATGATGCGCCTCTTGACGATGCGTCCTAAGCGACTGCCGATATCCTAACCAAGAGGCGCCCCACTGGAGGCGCCTCTTTTTTTGGCGGCCCCAAGGTCAGCATGCCGCTTTGAAATAAATCTTTTGCAAAACAGGGATATGACCTTAGGCTCCTGTTTCAGGAGCCCCTGAAGGGCCGAAGTTTACTATTGGGAGAGATTTTATGGGCAAGCGTGACGAATGGATCGCCAAATACGCCGAAGATTTGAAGAATAAATGCGGCATGGATCCGGATATGGACCTGCTGACCAAAGTGACGATCGGTTGCGGTCCGTCGATTTATAACGCTGACGCGCAGACAGTGTCCTCCAGCGATACGGCTGAATTGAACACCGTGAAAGAGAACTTCCTGATCAAGAAACTTGGCTTGCCGGATGACGAGCATCTCATGGGCGGCATTCAGAAATCGATTGAGACCTATGGCCGTTCCGAGCGGAATAAGTACCGCGCCGTGGTCTATTATTTGCTGGTCAAACACTTCGGCAAAGAGGCCGTTTACGGCTGAGCACGTTGTTAGAGTGAATTAACAAAACCCTACTTGGGACGCGCGTTTGGTTAAGCGCGCGTTTCGTTTTTGAACGGGCTTTGACACAGTAGAAAGTTGAGAAAACCAGCAGCTTATGCTATCACTCTTATATCGGCTCGGTGGGCGGACTAGAGTTTAAAGAACATGTGTGGTGGTTTCGGGTGCACATGGGGTGAGAAGGGTTCTGGCGGGGTGCCGGAACCCTTTTTCGTTTCACGATCGTTAATTTCGCCAGTCTAAGGGCGTGGTCTTGCCCAAAGCGCAGATAAGTTCCCATTCCGCTTCGGTCACGGGTTGCACCGACAGACGGGGGTTTTTCGCCAACACCATATCTTCCAGACGTCGGTCTGCTTTGATCGTATCTAGCGTCACAGGTACGCTGAATGACCGCAGCGCCTTGATGTCCACGCATTCCCAACGCGGGTCATCGGTGCTGCTGTCGGGATGGGCTTCCGCGCAGACTTCAACGATGCCGACGATCTCCCGGTCCTTTTGCGAGTGGTAAAAGAACCCAAGATCGCCAAGCTTCATCTCGCGCATGAAGTTGCGTGCCTGATAGTTGCGCACGCCATCCCATTCTTCGCCTGCGTCGCCCTTGGCTTTCTGCTCCGCCCAGCTCCATGTTGCCGGTTCGGATTTGAACAACCAATAGGCCATCAGCCGATCACCCGGTTCCAGTGGGTTAGAGTGACGCTTTGGAACAAGCCAGCCTTGGCATAGGGGTCATTCGCGGCCCAATCCTCGGCTGCAGCCATGTCTGCTACATCCAGAATGATAAGCGAGCCGATCATGCCGCCGTCGGCGTTCAAGAGCGGGCCAGCTTGAGCCACGGCATCGCTGGATTTGAGATAGGCAAGGTGGTCAGGCCGGTTTTCCTGACGGATCGGCAAACCGTCGGCTTTGTCATGGGCGATCAGGGCAACAAACATATCATTCTTCCTTTAGGGGGCGTGTCAGCAGTGATTTCATGGCGCCAGCCACATCTAACTGGTTGTCGAGCAATCCGGCAACTGCGCGGGTGATTGGCATATCGAGCCCAGCGTCACGGGCCAGCGCATCAACGGCGCGGGCGGTGGCGGCTCCTTCGACGGTGGTGGTCGGGTCGAACGGCGTCCCTTGGCCAAGCGATTGGCCCAGCCGGTAGTTGCGCGATTGTTCGGAGGTGCAAGTCAGCGTCAGATCGCCAAAGCCCGAGAGCCCGGCAAGCGTTGTCGGCTCCGCCTTCAGATGCGCGGCAAGGCGCTGCATCTCGGCATAGCCGCGTGTCATCAGGGCTGCCCGTGCGCTTTCGCCCAGACCCGCCCCAATCGCGGCCCCGCTGGCGATGGCGACGACGTTTTTCAACGCCCCGCCCAGTTCCGCGCCGATGGTATCCGTGGTGCGGTACAGCCGCAGGGCCGCCGTGGTCAATTCCGCTTGCAGGTATTTGCCCGCCTCTGCATCCGCGCAGGCCAAGGTCAGCGCGGTGGGCAGACCCCGTGCAATATCGGCGGCAAAGCTCGGCCCGGTCAGGATCGCTGCCGTCGCATCGGGGATGGTCTGGGAGATCACGCTCACCGGCCCGACGCCACTGCTCAGCTCGATGCCTTTGCAGCAAGCAACCAAATGTTTCCCGTGAAGCGCACCCTTGTGCTCTTCCAAGACACTGCGCAATTTTTGCATCGGCACAGCCAGCAATATAATTTCAGCTTCCGTTCCGGCCTCAAGATCATCCGTTACGCTGAGCGTTTCGGGAAACGGGCAACCCGGCAGACGTTTGGCATTCTCGCGCCGTTCGGCCATGCCCCCCGCATCGCGCGCCCAGAGCGTCACCGGCCCTTTTCCCGCCAGCGAGATTGCCAGCGCCGTGCCGAATGCACCCGCGCCCAGAACAGATACACTCATGCTTTGGCCCCCTTCTTGCCGCTGCCCAGCATCGAAGGCCGTGCGGCATCCAGCGGCCAGCGCGGACGGGCCGAGAGCGTCAGATCATCGGCGTCGCGTAAAACGGCCTGCTCTCCAGCAGCAAAGGCGATCATCGCGGCGTTGTCGGTGCAAAGCGCCAGCGGCGGCGCGACGAAACGTGCCTCTTGTTCGGCTGCAACAGTCTCTAACGCAGCGCGGATGGATTTATTTGCCGCCACACCCCCTGCCACACAAAGGCCCCGCGCGCCTTCCGCCGGATACTCCGCAAAAGCGCGGCGCGTTTTATGGGCGAGCACATCAACCACCGCGGCTTGAAACCCTGCCGCCAGATCTGCTTGATCCTGCCGGGTCAGCCCGCCATTGGCGGCAATAGATTTGTCCCGCGCGCGCAACACGGCGGTTTTCAGACCTGAAAAAGACATATCACAGCCGTCACGATCCAGCAGCGGACGCGGCAGGGAAAAGCGTTTGGGATCGCCCCCTTGCGCGCATTTCTCTATCGACGGCCCACCGGGCTGGGGCAGCCCCAACAGCCGCGCGACCTTGTCGAACGCTTCGCCCGGGGCATCGTCAATCGTGCCGCCGAGGCGATCAAAACTATCTGGCCCGCGCACCAGCAAAAACTGGCAATGCCCGCCTGAAACCAACAGCATGAGATAGGGATAAGGCACATCATCGGTCAGGCGCGGCGTCAGTGCGTGGCCGGCCAGATGGTTCACCCCATAAAGCGGTTTGCCCGTTGCCGCTGAAAGCCCCTTGGCGCACATCACGCCTGATACCACGCCGCCGATCAGGCCCGGCCCAGCAGTGACCGCAATGGCGTCAATCTGCGGCAGGGTGATCCCCGCCGCGTGCAACGCGTCCTCCACACAGTGATCCAGCTTTTCCGCATGGGCACGCGCGGCGATTTCAGGCACGACACCGCCGAAATCGGCGTGCAATTCTGTCTGCCCCGCGACAACCGATGCCAAAACCGTGCCGCGCCCGTCCTCATCCATGCGCACCACGGCGGCTGCGGTATCGTCACAACTGCTTTCCAAACCAAGGATCAAGCGGGTCTGAGGTTGGGTAGAGGGCATGGGGGCTTTCCGTTGCAAGGCACCTGTACCGCAGGTAACACCGCTGTCACGCGCAAACAATGCCGGAGCCTTGCGATGCCGCAGCCAAGATTGCTTCTGACCCGCCCCCAGCCCGGTGCCGCGCAGTTCCTTAAGCGTCTCTCGCCTGCGCTGCGGACAGGTGCCGTGATCTCTCCGCTGATCGAGATTGTACCAACTGGCGCGCTTGTTGATCTTGCGGCATTTGCCGGGGTGATCTTCACTTCTGCAAATGGCGTGGCCCATGCGCCTCAGGGAGGTGGAATGCCTGCCTATTGTGTTGGACCACAAACCACCGAGGCGGCGGGCAAGGCAGGTTGGCAGGCGCAAATGGCCGGACTGGATGCCAAAGCGATGATCGCGACCCTCTCAGGGCGTACAGAAATCGGGCCGCTATTGCACCTTGCCGGGCGTCATCGGCGCGGCGATGTTGCTGGAACTTTAAGCGCTTCGGGTCTGACCACCGAAGTCGCAACGGTCTATGAGCAGCACCTGTTACCGCTCACGGCAGAGGCGCAAACGCTGCTAAAAGGCTCTGACCCCGTTCTTGTGCCGCTCTTTTCACCCCGCAGCGCGCAGCACTTTGCGCGTGAGGCTGGCCATACACAGAGCGTTATCGCCGTGTCGATCAGCCGTGCCGCAGCACAGGCGCTTGAAGGCCTGCCGCTCTACGCGCATGATGTCGCGGCAGAACCGACTGGCGAAGCTATGGCGAAGACCGTTGAAAAACTCTTTCGCCGCACCACCTTGCCTTGAGGGGCATAGGTATGCCGGGTAAGCTCGCCTCTGCGAGCGAATGACAGGTTCAGAATCGAAAGGCGGACGGCGTGGCGAAACCTAAAAAGACGGTCAGCAAAAGCGAAGCGGACAAGACCACGGCCGATCAGACGCCCTCTGTGGCGGATAAGGCGACATCAGAAGCGAAGGCGAGCGCTTCTAAGACTGGCGCAAGCACCGGCAAAAGCGGAAATGATGTGAAGCCCGGTATCGACAAACCTGAAGCGGCGAAGCCTGAAGTGGGCAAGACTGACAGCACTATGCCCAAGCCCGCAGACACCGACCCATCGAAACCGACCGCAGCAAGCGCGACACCAAAGTCTGAGGAAAAGTCTGAGCCTCTTAAAGCTGGGTCTACAAGCCCCGAACCTAAGAAGCCCGAAAAGGACGTAAAGCCGCTCTCAAACGCTGCGTCTGCCAAAGGCACGAAAACAGCACCAGCGGCTGCGATGGATGACCCAAAGACCAGTTCGGGCGTCACGTCACCGAAAGATAAACCGTCTTCTGACCCTGCGCCGTCACGTGCGTCTGCCGCGGCTACGAACACCAGCGCTAACACGTCCAAGCCCACATCCGGCAAACCTGAGAAATCAACCACAGCCACAAGCACACCCAAACCAACTTCGGCCCCAGAACCCGCCCCGAAAGAGCGCAAGCGCAGCGTCTTTTTCCCGATGGTTTTGGGTGGCGTGATCGCCGCAGGATTGGGTTTCGCGGCCTCGGAATACGATGTTCTGGGCACACGCGCGCAAAGCGCCGCTGAATTGCAAAGCGCTATGGAAGCTCAGCAGGCCCGCATTGCTGATCTGGAAGCCCGCGCAGAAGAGCCTGCCGCGCTGCCAGAAAATCTGCCGCAAGTGGATGCCCTGAGTGAAGAGCTATCCGCGGCACGCGAAGAGTTAACTGTCGCACGTGAAGAATTTTCAGCGCTTCAGAGCCAATTGGCCGAACTCGACAATCGTCTCACCACGGTTGAGAAGCAACCCGTAAGCGGGGGCGAAAACGAAGTCGCAATCGCGGCATTTGAACGCGAGATGGAAGCCCTGCGCGCGTCGGTCGCTGAACAGCGGAGCGAAGTCGAGAGCCTTCTTGATAACGCTCAAAGCGCCGAAGAGGCCACAGCCGCAGCAGCCGTGTCGGCCCGCGCTCAAACCGCGATGACCCAGATCAACACCGCGATCAGCGCCGGACGGCCCTATGAGGCTGCGCTGGCCGAATTGCAGGCCGCCGGGGTTGAGGACATTCCCCAACCGCTCACCGACACTGCTACGGGTGGTGTTGTGACCCTCGCCAACCTTCAAGCGCGCTATCCTGATGCGGCGCGCCAAGCGTTGGCCACCGCCCGCGCTGCTGTGCCGGATGATGGCGAGGGCAGCTTTGGCGGTTTCTTAAAACGCCAGCTTGGTGCTCGGTCGGTCGCCCCGCGCGATGGGGCGGACCCGGATGCTGTCCTATCTCGTGCCGAAGCCGCTGTGCGCGATGGCCGCTTAACCGATGCACTGGCCGAGATCGACACGCTGCCCGCACCGGCGCAGGATGCAATGGCGGAATGGCTTGTCGATACCCGCGCGCGCCAAGCGGCAGAAACCGCTGCCGATGAACTCTCCCAACGCCTGACGGCCAACTGAGGAACGAAAAATGCTTTGGTCTCTTATTAAAATCGTTCTTTTCGTCGTGCTTGTCGCTGCTTTGGCATGGGGCGCGGGTTTCTTGCTGGAAAGCCAAGGCGGCATTCAGCTGACCGTCGCAGGCACCGAATACACCCTCGGGCCACTGCAATCAGTCATCGCTGTGCTGCTGCTGATGTTTGCTGTCTGGGTGCTGCTCAAGATCGTCGCGTTGCTGTCGGCCACGTGGCATTTCCTGAATGGCGACGAGACTGCTCTGTCACGTTACTTTGACCGCAACCGCGAGCGGAAGGGGTATGAGGCACTGTCGGATGGGTTGATGGCGCTGGCCAGTGGCGAAGGACAGGTCGCGATGGCCAAGGCCGCCAAGGCCGACCGCTACCTCAAGCGCCCGGCTCTGACCAATCTGCTGACGGCCCAGGCCGCTGAACTCGCAGGCGATCGCCGCAAGGCCGAACGGACCTATCGCAAGCTGGTCGAAGATGAGAAGACTCGTTTTGTCGGCGTGCGCGGCATCATGAAGCAAAAGCTGGCCGACGGGGATACCGACACAGCCTTGAAACTGGCCGAGAAGGCCTTCGCGCTGAAGCCCAAGCATGAAGAAACTGGCGACACGCTGCTCAAGCTGCAGGCCGACAAACACGACTGGACTGGTGCGCGCCAGACGCTGCAAGCCAAATACAAAAACGGCCATCTGCCGCGTGATGTGCACAAACGCCGCGATGCGGTGCTGGCACTGTCTGAAGCCCGCGAAGTCATTGCCGAAGGCAACAGCATCGAGGCGCGCGAAGCCGCGATCGAAGCCAACCGCTTGTCCCCCGATCTGGTGCCTGCCGCCGTGATGGCCGCGCGCAGCTATATCGCGCAGGACAAACCGCGCTATGCCTCGAAAGTGCTGCAAAAGGCGTGGAGCGTGCATCCGCACCCCGACCTTGCCGCCGCCTTTGCCGAGGTTCAGCCGGACGAGACTCCGCCGCAACGCATCAAACGGTTCCGCGCGCTGACCAAATCGCAGCCCGACCATCCCGAAACCAAGATGCTGCTGGCCGAATTGCACATCGCCAACGAAGACTTCCCCGAAGCACGTCGTGCGCTTGGCAATCTGGTTGAATCCGACCCTTCGGCGCGGTCCGTCACGCTTATGGCCGCGATAGAGCGGGGCGAAGGTGCGTCTGATACGGTCGTCAAAGGCTGGCTGACACGCGCATTAAATGTCTCACGCGGGCCGCAGTGGATCTGTGAAAATTGTCATCACATCCACGCCGAATGGAAGCCGATCTGCGAGAACTGCAAAAGCTTTGACACATTGGAGTGGAAGACCCCGCCGTTGTCCGAAGTTGCCATGCCGAGCGGCGTGCAAATGCTGCCTCTGATCGTCGGCACCCCAGAGACGACGTCAACAGAGGGCGCGCTCGCAACGCGGACCGACGATATCGAAGAGGCGGAATTGGTGACGGACCCAGACGAGCCCACCAATTCCGACGCTTCGAAAAGGGCGCCGGACCCTACAGCTTGATGTCGTAGGTGACCCAGTTGGTCCGCGTGGCCAGCTTGTCGTAAACCCCACGGCCACGGTAATTATCCTCGGCCGTGATCCACCGCACAAGGCTCCAGCCGCGTTTCTGGGCGATCTTTTTCACTTCCCCGATCAGCGCGTCGGCAGCGCCGCTGCCGCGTGCTTGGGGATCTACAAAGAGATCGTCGAGGAAACAGCCCGTCGCCGCCGCCAGTGGCCGCGCGAAATGGCGAAAATGGGTCAGGCCAATTACACGGCCCTCGGCATCTTCGCAGACCAGCCCTTCGACCTCGGTCAGCGGGTCATGCAGCCAAGACCAGACCCGCGCGCGCATCTCCGGCGTCTGCTCGACTTTGTAAAACGCGGCATACCCTTGATAGAGCCGCCCCCAATCTGCGCGGTCATGGTCTCTCACGTTTCGGATTGTAAGGTCGGACATGGCGGGCTCCCTTCGCTGCTGCGCGATCTTTGCCCCAGTTGGTTCAGAAATCCAGCCCAAGGTCGAGCGTTGTCGCAGAATGTGTCAGCGCACCCATGGAGATATAGTTCACCCCCGTCGCCGCGACCTCAGCAATACGCGGTAGCGTCATATTGCCCGACGCCTCCAGAACGATGCGCCCTTTGGCCATTTCCACGGCCTGAAGCAGCGTCTTTGTGTCCATGTTATCCAGAAGCACCACATCCGCGCCGCCTTCGTCCAAGACCTCTTCAAGCTGCGCCAGCGTGTCGACTTCGATCTCGACCCGGATCATATGCGAAGCGTTGGATTTCACCGCCTGCAAGACGGGCCGGATGCCCCCGGCGGCGGCGATGTGATTGTCCTTAATCAGGATCGCATCCGAGAGGGAGAAGCGGTGATTGAACCCGCCGCCATGTAGCACCGCCTGTTTTTCGACCATCCGCAGCCCCGGCGTGGTTTTACGGGTGCAGGTGATGCGGGTCTCGGTGCCCTTGGTCTCGGCCACGCAAGCCGCGGTAAGCGTGGCGATGCCCGAAAGCCGCCCGGCAAAGTTTAGCGCCACACGTTCAGCGGAAAGGATCGCGGCGGCGGAACCTTCGATCTCCATCAGCGTGTCGCCTTTGCCGATGGCGCTTCCATCGTCTTTCAGCGTGCGAACCTCAAGCGATGGATCAACCAGATGAAACGCCAACCGCGCGATCTGCATTCCGGAAACGACGCCCTCTGCGCGGGCGCGGAGCTTGGCGGTATAGGTTATCCCCTCGGGGATCACGCTGCGCGTGGTGACATCGCCATAGGTGCCGAGGTCTTCCATCAGCGCGGCGCGGACCAGCGGCTCTAGGATCAGGTCGGGCAGGGCGGTTGTCATGCGGGGAGTTCCTCAAGGTTGGAGCGGAATGCTGTGGCCTCGGCCAGCGTCAGGAAACTGCGCGCGGCCTCGTCCAGCGTCTCGGGGTAGTCGATGCGGCAGTGCGCGCCACGGCTTTCGCGGCGCGCAAGGGCAGCGGCAGCGATCAGCGTGGCCGTGGCGGTCATGTTTTGCAGTTGTGCGCAGTTGGGCTGCGTGGCTTCGATCTGGGCGATGGTGGCAAGGGCGCGTTGCAGCCCCGCCGCATCGCGCAGAACGCCGACATGGGCCGTCATGGTCTGGCGCAACTGGGTAACGAGGGCTTCATCGGGTGTTTCGCCAGCGGGGAGGTCTGGTAGGGTCACAGCGTCGCTATCACCCGCGCTGCACTCTTCAAGCATGTCCTGCGCCGCGCGGCGGGCAAACACCAGCGCTTCGAGCAGCCCGTTCGACGCCAAGCGGTTCGCGCCATGCAACCCGGTTGAAGACGCCTCCCCACAGACCCAGAGCCCTGCGAGGCTGGACCGTCCATGCGCATCGGTCGCGACACCGCCCATATGGTAATGCGCAGCGGCGGCCACCGGGATCGGTTGCGCCACAGGGTCAATGCCATTGCGCGCGCATGCAGCGGCGACGGCGGGATAGTCGGTCAGCACCGCAGCCCCCAAGGCTGCGCGGGTATCGAGCATGGGGCGCAGCCCCGCTTGCGTTTGGGCAAAGATCGCACGGGCCACGATGTCGCGCGGGGCGAGTTCGGCGAGCGGGTGCACGTCAGCCATGAACCGCGCGCCCTCGCGGTTGATCAAATGCGCCCCGGCGCCGCGCAGGGCTTCGGTAGCCAGCGGTGCCGGGTCTTCGCCGCAGTCGATGGCGGTGGGGTGGAACTGCACGAACTCCGCATCGGCGATGAGCGCGCCCGCGCGGGCGGCCATGCCAATCACCTGCCCGCGAATGCGGGCCGGGTTGGTCGTCAGCGCATAAAGCCCGCCCGAACCGCCGCCCGCCAGCAACACCCCCGCGCCGCGCAGCATCACCGGGGCGGAGCCTTCGGGCCGGGCCAATTCGATCTCAACCCCGGTCACCTTGGTGCCATCGCTGTCCAAACCACGGGCCAGCACGCCTTCAAGCACTTGGATCGACGGCGTGTTGCGCACCCGCTCAATCAAGGCGCGCATGATCTCGGCCCCGGCCTGATCGCCCTGCACCCGCACGACCCGCGCAAAGCTATGCGCCGCCTCGCGGGACATGACATAGCCGCCATCGGCGCTGCGGTCGAAGGCGGTGCCAAAGTCGGTTAGGGCCAAGATATGGGCACGGGCCTCTTCGGTCACAGTCGCGGCGACGCGGGCCTCGACCGTGCCCGCACCAGCAGCGATGGTATCCAGCGCGTGGGCCTCTGGGCTGTCGGCCTGCGCCATCGCGGCGGCCACACCGCCCTGCGCCCAAGCGGAACTGGCCCCCGACCCGAGCGTGTCAGGCGAGATCAGCAAAACCGGGCGCGGCGCAAGACAGAGCGCGGCATAGAGCGCGCCCAGACCGGCCCCAACGATGATGATCCTGCCGGTTGTGATGTCCTGCACGGGGCGCGGCCCTTAAAGGCCGAGTTCGCGGGAAAGATCGATCATCCGCTGCACTGCCACGCGCGCCTTGGCGGCGACCTCGGCCTCTACCTCAACCGCGCCGGACATGGTGTGCAGCGACCACAGCACTTTCTCTAGCGTGATCTTTTTCATGTAGGGGCACATGTTGCAGGGGCCGACGAAATCGACTTCGGGCAGCTCATCGGCAATGTTGGACGCCATGGAGCATTCGGTGACCAGCATCACTTTGGCGGGTTTTTCGCGGTGAACATAGTCGATGATGCCACTGGTCGAGCCTGAGAAATCCGCTTCGGCCACCACATCGGGCGGGCATTCGGGATGCGCGATGATGCGGGTGTCGGGGTTCCACTCGCGGTAGTCTGCGATGTCTTTCGCGGTATAGCGTTCGTGCACGATGCAGGCCCCATCCCACCAGACGATGCGTTTCTGCGGCACCAGTTTGGCGATGTTCTGGGCGAGGTATTTGTCCGGCGTCATGATCACCGTGTCGCTCTCCATCGCGGCGACGATCTGCGCGGCGTTCGACGAGGTGCAGCAGATGTCAGACGCGGCTTTCACCTCGGCTGTGGTGTTCACATAAGTCACCACCGGCGCGCCGGGATACTGCGCGCGCATCTGCGCCACGCCTTCGGCAGTGATGCTTTCGGCCAATGAACAGCCCGCTTCCATATCAGGGATCAACACGGTTTTCGACGGGTTCAGAATTTTCGATGTTTCGGCCATGAAATGCACGCCGCATTGCACAATCACATCGGCCTCGACCTCGGTCGCTTTGATCGCAAGTTGCAGGCTGTCACCGACGAAATCTGCAATGCCGTGATAGATATCAGGCGTCATGTAGTTATGCGCCAGGATCACCGCGTTGCGCTCTTTTTTCAGCTTGTTGATCGCGGCAACATAGGGCGCGTGAATGGCCCAATCGGGGGGTGAAACGACGCGGTCCATTTTGGCATAGAGATCGGACATTTCAGCAGCCAGCGCGGGCGATGGCGCGAGGTTATAGTGGCGCTCAAGCTCGCTGGGCGAAAAGATTTCATAACGCATGGTCGGTCCCCCTCCGGCCTTGGCGCGTGTCACGGCACCGCGCTAGACACCACACCCGGCGGTTTGGCCATAGACGACTGGGGGCAGGTGGGCAAGCTAATACCCTTTATGATAGGGGGTTCCGTGGAGTGGATCAGGTGAATTTGCGGAACAGGCGGGTCTGGTCGAACATATCCTCGAGCCGCTCGGCCCGGTCCTTGGTATCGGCCCAGTTGATGTCCTGCATGGAAGAGATGACGCTCTCCACAAGCAGCAGGGTCGCTGCCGCGCTGTCCCATGCCGAGGGGGCGACGATGCGGCTGGAGAAGCAGATATCGGCAAGGCTGTGCACGGGTGAGCGCCATTGGTCTGTAAACAGAATGATTTTCGCCCCCCGCGCATGGGCCATTTCCGCCAGTTTAAGCGTGTTATTCTCATAGCGACGCACGTCGAAGATGACAAAGACATCGCCCTCGCCTACGTCCAACAGGTAATGCGGCCATGCGTTGGAGGTGGACTGGATATGGGTCACTTTTGGGCGGATGATCTGGGCGTGCAGGAACAGATATTCTGCCATCGTGTGCGTGATACGCCCGCCGACGATATAAAGCGGATGCTTTGTGTCCGCGATCATCGCGCAGGCGCGGTCAAAGGTGGCGGGTTCAATCTGGCCCAGCGTATGGCGGATGTTGTCGATCACCGCGTCGGTGAACCTGTTGAGCACATGACCCGAGGGCGCACCTTCGGCCCATGTGTCATGTTTGGCGATGGGGTTCTTGGCCTTGGCCTTCAATTCCTCGCGCAGCTCGTTCTGGAACTCCGGGTAGCCCTTGAAACCCAGCTTTTGCACCATCCGCGCCACGGTGGGGGTGGAGACATTGGCGTCCTTGGCCAGCGCGGTCAGCGGGCCGAGACCTGAGGCGGGGTAGTTTTCGAGAATCGAATGGGCCAACTGTCGTTCGGCGCGGGTCAAACGGTCCAGTTCTTGCTGGATGCGGTCGGAAATCGTCAGTGCCGGTTCAGCCATGGGCGCCTCTCTTTTGACGAGTAATAGCACAAACTGCGCGAGGGTGTAATAAATCCGACATAATTTTGTTGACAGACGCGACCGTCCGCAGGAGGTTCGATGCAACACAGGGGGATCGTGTGCCGGGGAAAAGCAACGCAATGCAGGAGGCCGTTGAGGTGATCAACGCAGGTGCCAAGGCGTCAGTGGTGCTGGTCTGTGAACATGCGTCCCGTGATATTCCTGCCCATTTTGACGGTCTTGGCCTCAATGCCGCAGCTCGGGAAAGCCATGTCGCATGGGACCCCGGCGCGTTGAGTGTTGCGCGTCGAATGTCGGATGAACTGGATGCCGTGCTGGTCGCAGGCCGCGTCTCGCGGTTGGTCTACGACTGCAACCGCCCGCCAGAAGCGCCCGGTGCGATGCCTGCGCAGAGCGAGATTTTCGCGATCCCCGGCAATGCGACACTCGACGAGGCAGCCCGCGCCGAACGGGTAAAGCGCTACTACGAGCCGTTCCGCGCCACGCTTGCCGCCACGATCAAGCGGGTTGATGCGCCGGTGATCGTCACCGTGCACAGCTTTACGCCCATCTACCATGGCAAACCGCGTGCGGTGGAGATTGGTATTCTGCATGACAGCGACACCCGCTTGGCTGATGCAATGCTCGCCGTCGCAGCAGATCACACCGACCTCAAGGTCGAGCGCAACGAACCCTATGGCCCCCAAGACGGCGTGACCCATACGCTGAAAGAACATGGTTTGGTGCATGGCCATCCGCATGTCATGTTGGAAATCCGCAATGACCTGATCACAACCGAGGCCGAGCAGCAGCAGATGGGCGAGGTGATCAGCAACTGGCTGCGCGCCGCGCTTGAGCGGCCCGAAATGAGTGACGCGATGAAGGACGCCAGACCATGAGATTCATGCGGGGCTATATCCGGCGCATCGATGCGATGAACCGGCGGATCGGGCGGATCATGATGTATGGCATCTTTGCCCTGATGGGGGTGCTTTTGTGGTCCACCGTCAGCAAAGCGTTCTTCGTCCCGTCTCTTTGGACGCTGGAAATGGCGCAGTTTGTGATGGTGGGCTATTACATCTTGGGCGGGCCCTATTCGATCCAACTGGGATCGAACGTGCGGATGGACCTGCTCTATGGCGATTGGTCGCTGCGCAAGAAAGCGTGGTTTGACCTCATTACCGTATTCTTCCTGATCTTTTATCTCTGCGTGCTGCTCTATGGCGCAATCAGCTCAACAGCCTATTCGCTGGGATACTGGGGGACCGAGCCGTTCAGCTTCTTTAGCGGTCTGGTCACCGGCAGCGAAGAAATCGGCCATATGGAGAAATCTAGCTCCGCCTGGCGGCCCTATCTCTGGCCGATCAAGGTTGTGATGATCGTCGGTATCTTTTTGATGCTGCTGCAATGTCTGTCCGAGCTGTTGAAAGACGTGCTGCGGCTCAAGGGTGAGGCCATTTGATGTCTTATGAAATGATCGCGACATTGATGTTCTCGTCGATGATGTTGATGCTGTTAACGGGCCAGCGTGTGTTCGGGGCGATTGGCTTTATCGCTGTGGTCTCGGCGCTGCTGCTCTGGGGCGACAAGGGCGGCTATGACATCGGCTTTGCCGCCGCGATGAAGCTGATGAAATGGTATCCGCTGCTGACCCTGCCGATGTTCATTTTCATGGGCTATGTGCTGAGCGAGAGCCGCATTGCAGATGATCTTTACAAGATGTTCCACGTCTGGATGGGCGGCGTACGCGGCGGGCTGGCGATTGGCACGATTGGCCTGATGGTGCTGATCTCGGCCATGAACGGGCTAAGCGTGGCGGGTATGGCGATTGGCTCGACCATCGCGCTGCCGGAACTGCTGAAACGTGGCTATGACAAAAGGATGGTGACGGGGGTAATCCAAGCGGGGTCGAGCCTAGGCATCCTGGTGCCGCCCTCGGTCGTGCTGGTGCTTTACGCGATGATCGCGCGGCAGCCGGTGGGCCAGTTGTGGTTGGCGGGCGTCATTCCGGGGCTCATGATGGCTGCGATGTTCATCGCTTATATCGTGATCCGCTGTCGTATGAACCCTGAGCTTGGTCCCATCCTCTCAGCCGAAGATCGTGACATTCCGCGCGCCGAAAAGCTGCGCCTCTTGCGCGCGGGTATCCTGCCGCTGGTGATCTTTGCGGTGATGATGGTGCCGTTTGTGCGCGGTTGGACCAGCCTTGTGGAAAGTTCGGCCATTGGGGCGGGTGCGGCCTTCCTCGCCGCCGTTCTGAAGGGCCGGATGACGCGTGAGGTTTTCGAGAACTCGGTGCGCAATACGCTGGGTATCACCTGCATGTTCATGTGGATCATCCTTGCGGCGCTGGCCTTTGGCGCGGTCTTTGACGGGCTTGGTGCGGTCAAGGCGATCGAGAGCCTCTTTACCGAGAAGATGAACCTGAGCCCGTGGATGATCCTGATCATGATGCAACTTAGCTTCATCATCATGGGCACCTTCCTTGATGACACCGCGATGCTGGTCATCGTGGCGCCACTCTATGTGCCTTTGGTCGGTGCGCTGGGCTTTGATCTGATCTGGTATGGTATCCTTTATACGATCACCACACAGATCGCCTATATGACGCCGCCGTTTGGCTATAACCTGTTTTTGATGCGCGCCATGGCTCCGCCAGAGATTACACTGCGCGACATCTATGCTTCGATCACGCCCTTCGTGCTGGTGATGGTCTTGGCGCTGATACTTGTCATGGTCTTCCCACAGATCGCGACATGGCTGCCTGATTACATCTACGACAAATAACAATGAGAGCCGCGAAAAGACGGCCTGATATTTCAACAAAGGAGAGACGTATGACCACTCGCAGAAAGTTTCTAAAAGGGGCCGCCGTAGCCGCCCCAGCGGCCCTCGCCGCGCCGTCCATTGTCCATGCCCAAGCGCCGATCAAATGGCGCCTGCAAACATATGCGGGCGCCGCATTGGGTGAGCAGGTGACCAAACCTGCCGTCGACTACATCAACGCCGCCGCCAATGGCGAGATGGAGATCGAACTGTTCTACGCCGACCAGATCGTGCCCACCGGCGAGCTGTTCCAAGCCATGCAACGCGGCACCATCGACATGGTGCATTCCGATGATGACAGCATGGCCTCCCCCACGCCACTGCAGCAGTTCGGCGGCTACTTCCCCTTTGCCACCAAGCACATCCTCGACGTGCCGGTGCTGTTCAATCAATACGGTCTGGCCGACATCTGGCGCGAAGAATACGCCAAGGTTGGCGTTGAGTGGCTGTCGGCTGCGGGCCAAGACCCCTGTAACTTCAACACCACCAAAGAGATCAAGTCGGTCGCCGATCTGGACGGGCTGAAGCTCTATACCTTCCCCACCGCGGGTCGCTTCCTGTCGAAGTTTGGCGTGGTGCCGGTGAACATTCCTTACGAGGACGCCGAAGTTGCCGTGCAGACCGGTGAGTTGGACGGCATGGCGTGGTCGGGCATCACCGAAGACTACACCGTCGGCTGGGCCGATGTGACCGACTACTTCCTGACCAACAACATCTCGGGCGCTTGGATCGGGTCGTTCTTCGTCAACCAGCAGCAGTGGGCCGATCTGCCGGATCACCTCAAGCAGTTGGTCATGGCGGGTATTGAGGCGGGTCACACCTACCGCAACCAGTGGTACTGGGGCGGCGAGGCGCGTCTGCGCGCACAGGGTGATAAACTCAAACTCAGCACCGTACCTGCCGACGAATGGGCCGAGGTCGAAGATGCGGCCAAGGAGTTCTGGACAGAGATCGCCGAAGAAGGCGAAGTGCACGCGAAGATCGTGCAGATCTTCCGCGACTATAACGACGTTATCAACAAAGCCGGTCCGCCCTATACAAACGGCTGAACCGACAACCGGGGGCGCGCTGCCTGCGCCCCCGCCTTACCCTTGAAGTGGACTGAACATGCCCGGCACCCTGACATTCGATGCGCTGAAGAAAATGGTCAAAGACGGCTCGGTGGATACCGTTCTTGCCTGCCTTGTGGACATGCAGGGCCGGCTGATGGGCAAGCGTTTTCACGCCGTGAACTTTGTTGAGACCTCCTACAAAGAGACCCATTGCTGTAATTACCTGTTGGCGACGGACCTTGTGATGTCCACGCCCGAAGGCTTTGCCTCGACCTCATGGGAAGCAGGCTATGGCGACTATGTGATGCAGCCTGACCTTGACACGATCCGCCCAGTGCCGTGGCTGGAAGGGACCGTGATGGTGCTTTGCGATGTGCTGGATCACGACACCCATGCGCCGGTGCCCCATTCCCCCCGCGCCATGCTGAAAAAGCAGATCGCCCGGCTGAAAGAGCTGGGCTTTGACGCGATGATGGCCACCGAATTGGAGTTCTTCCTCTTCGAGCAGAGCTTTGACGCGCTGCGCAAAGAGGGCTACCGCAACCTCGTGCCATTCAGCGGCTACAACGAGGATTACAACATTTTCCAGACCACCAAGGAAGAGAACGTGATGCGCCCCGTGCGCAACCATCTCTTTGCTGCTGGTCTGCCGATTGAGAATTCCAAAGGCGAGGCCGAAGCGGGGCAGGAAGAGCTTAACATCCGCTATTCCCCGGCCCTCGACTGCGCCGACTACCACACAATCGCGAAACACGCGGTCAAGGAAATCGCATGGCAGCAGGGGCAGGCGGCAAGCTTCTTGCCCAAGTGGGACAAGGACCGGGTCGGCTCCTCCAGCCATGTGCATCAGTCGCTGTGGAAAGACGGCAAGCCGATGTTCGTCGATTCCAACGATGAACTGGGCATGTCCGACCTGATGCGCCACTACATGGCCGGTCTGATCGCCTACGCGCCGGAATACACCTATTTCCTCGCGCCCTATATCAACAGCTACAAACGTTTCGCCAAAGGCACCTTTGCACCGACCAAGACCGTTTGGTCCGTCGACAACCGCACCGCCGGATTCCGCCTCTGCGGGGCAGGGACCAAGGGCGTGCGTGTCGAATGCCGTATTGGCGGATCGGATCTAAACCCTTATCTGGCGCAGGCGGTCATGCTGGCCGCCGGGATCAAAGGGATCGAAGACAAGATGGAGCTGGCCCCGCCCACGCGCGGCGATGCCTACGGTGAAAGCAAAGCCGTCGATATCCCCCAGACCCTGCGTGCAGCAACCGAGACCCTGCGCGGCTCGACGTTCTTGCGCGAGGTGCTGGGCGACGATGTAGTGACCCATTACACCCGCGCGGCGGAATGGGAGCAGGAAGAATATGACCGGGTGGTGACCGATTGGGAAATCGCCCGCGGCTTTGAAAGGGCCTGAGAATGACGACGGTAAAATGTATCTCTCCGATTGACGGTTCGGTCTATGCGGAACGTGAAGCCCTAAGCAACGATGCGGCGCTTGAGGCGGTTGCCCGCGCCCGCAAAGCGCAAAAGGCATGGGCCGCGCGGCCCTTGCAGGAACGCGTTGATCTGGTGATGGGCGCGTTGAAAGAGATTGAGAATTCGACCGACCGGATGACCACCGAGCTGGCCCACCAGATGGGCCGCCCGGTGCGCTATGGCGGTGAGTTTGGTGGCTTGCAGGAGCGTACCAGCCACATGGCCAAGATCGCTGCCGATGCACTGGCCCCCACGGTGATCGAAGACAGCGCGGCTTTTAGTCGCAAAATCATGCGCGAGCCGCATGGCGTGGTCTTTGTCGTGGCGCCGTGGAACTACCCCTATATGACCGCGAACAACACCATTGCGCCTGCGCTGATTGCAGGCAATTCGGTGATCCTAAAGCATGCCTCGCAAACCATTTTGGTCGGCGAGCATCTGGCCGATGCCTACCGCGCCGCTGGCGTGCCAGAAGACGTGTTCCAAAACGTTGTGCTGAGCCATGACACCACATCAGCGTTGATCGCCGACAATGCGTTCGATTTCGTCAACTTCACCGGCTCTGTCGGTGGCGGTCAGGCGATGGAGCGCGCGGCGGCTGGCACATTCACAGGCGTCGCGACCGAGCTGGGTGGCAAAGACCCGGCCTATGTTCGGGCAGACGCCAACCTTGATGCCGCTGTCGATGGCGTGATGGACGGCGCGATGTTCAATGCGGGTCAGTGCTGCTGCGGGATCGAGCGGATCTATGTACACGAAAGCCTCTACGACGCCTTTGTCGAAAAGGCCGTGGCTTGGGTGAACAACCTCAACCTCGGCAACCCGTTGGAAGAAGCCACGACGCTCGGGCCGATGGCCAATGTCCGCTTTGCCAATGAGGTCCGCGCCCAGATCGACGAAGCGTTGGCCGATGGCGCCAAGGCCCACATTGAAAAGATGGCCGCCGATGATGGTGGCGCATACCTCACCCCGCAGATCCTCACGAATGTGACCCACGAGATGCGCGTCATGCGTGACGAAAGCTTTGGCCCCGTGGTCGGCATCATGTCCGTGAAGGACGACGAGGAAGCCATCGCCCTGATGAACGACTGCCAATTCGGCCTGACCGCGGCGATCTTCACCGCCGATGCAGAGGCCGCTGACGCCATCGGTCAGCAGTTGGAGACCGGCACCGTCTTTATGAACCGCGCCGACTACCTCGACCCGGCACTGTGCTGGACCGGTTGCAAGCAAACCGGGCGCGGTGCGGGCTTGTCTGAACTGGGCTATCACGCGCTGACACGCCCCAAATCCTACCACCTCAAGAAAGCCTGAGACATGTCCCTGACTGCCAATTGGTCTTACCCCACCGCCATCCGTTTCGGCGCGGGCCGCATTGCCGAAATCGCTGAGGCCTGCGCCGCCGCTGGCATCAAAAAACCGCTTCTGGTCACCGACAAGGGGCTGGCCTATCTGCCGATCACCCAAGCCACGCTGGACCTGATGGAGGCCGCGGGCCTTGGCCGCGCGATGTTCTCAGATGTTGACCCGAACCCGACTGAAGTGAACGCCGAGGCGGGCATCAAAGTCTACCGCGACGGCGGCCATGACGGTGTGATCGCTTTCGGCGGCGGTTCGGGTCTCGATCTGGGCAAGGTCATCGCCTTCATGTCCGGTCAAACCCGCCCACTGTGGGATTTTGAGGATATCGGCGATTGGTGGACCCGCGCCGATGCGGACGGCATCGCGCCCATCGTGGCCGTGCCGACGACAGCTGGTACGGGGTCGGAAGTGGGTCGCGCCAGCGTCATCACCAATTCCCAGACCCATGAGAAAAAGATCATCTTCCACCCCAAAATGCTGCCCGCCGTCGTGATCTGTGACCCAGAGCTGACCGTCGGCATGCCGCCGATGATCACCGCAGGCACAGGGATGGACGCGTTCGCCCATTGTCTGGAGGCCTTCTGCTCGCCGCATTATCATCCGATGAGCCAAGGCATGGCGCTGGAAGGGATGCGTCTGGTCAAAGAATATCTGCCCCGCGCCTATGCCGATGGCAGTGACCTTGAGGCGCGCGGCCATATGATGTCCGCCGCTGCCATGGGCGCCACGGCGTTTCAAAAGGGTCTGGGCGCGATCCATGCCATCAGCCACCCGATTGGCGCGGTGCATCACACGCACCATGGCACCACCAATGCGGTCGTCATGCAGCCGGTCCTGCGCATGAACCGCCCCGCGATTGAAGAGCGTCTGACCAAGGCGGCGGCCTATCTTGATATCGTCGGCGGCTTTGATGGCTTCTATGATTTCGTGGGCAAGCTAAACGCAGAGTTGAACATCCCCAGCTCGCTGACGGCTCTTGGCGTGACCGATCCCAACATCAATGCGCTGGTGGCCTCGGCCCTGCAAGACCCAAGCTGCGGCGGCAACCCGATTGAACTGACGAAAGAGAATGTCACGCAGCTGCTGCGCGACTGCCTTTAAAACGCAAAACGGGGGGCCGGATCATCGGCCCCCCGTTCTTTAGCATTAAGTGAGCTGCCAGTTTACTCAGTCGCTTCAGCTTTTTCCATATCCGCTTCGGTAACCTCAGGCCCGACCGATACCAGATAGGTCCAGACGTTCTTGGCGTCTTCTTCGTCTTTCAGACGGTAAGACATTTTGGATTTGGCGCGGTTTGTGTCGAGATAGCTGGCCAAAAACTTCTTAGGATCGGCGACGTAGCCGGTGAAGTCTTCTTCGTTCCACGCCAAACCAGCTTCGCCCGCCTCAACGATGGAATCGCCATAGCGGTAGTCTTCGACCGACCCGGCCACGCGGTTGTAGATCCCATAAAGGTTCGGCCCGGTGCGGCCGCCTTTTTGGATGTCGTTGCCCTCATCATCTTGGATCATGTGGCAGCTTTTACATTTACGAAAGACCTTTTCCCCGGCTTCGGCATCACCGGTGGCATGGCTTTCCGCCCAAAGAGGCGTGGCCCCAAGGCAAATGGCGAAGATCGACGCGATACGCATATTCATTTTAAGTTCCTCCAGCTTTCCGATCCGAAACTAGCGTTCGGGGCGATGGGGTAAAGGTCTAGCGCTGCGCCAAAAGGTAGCATGAACGCGCCGCGGCCCGGTTAGCGGTTGAGACTATGGGGGATTCCTCCGATAACTGCCGGTGAATTTCTGCTGGATCGAGGGTGAGATGTACACGAAAGCGAGCCGCATCTGATGGCGATTATGGTCCCCGCTTGGGTGGATGGCACCCTTCAACCGGTCGAAAAACTTGCCGCGCACGAGCGCGGATTGCGGCATAAGGCGATCTCGGTCTTTGTCATCGCCGAGGGCAAGCTGCTGCTGCAGCAACGTGCGCTTGGCAAATATCACACGCCGGGCCTTTGGGCGAACACCTGCTGCACGCACCCGCAATGGGACGAGCTGCCCAACGCCTGCGCCGCGCGGCGGTTGGACGAAGAACTGGGGATCACCGGGCTGGACCTGCAGCACCGCGGACAGGTCGAATACCGCGCTGATGTTGGTGGGGGGCTGATTGAGCATGAGGTGGTTGAGGTCTTTCTTGCCCATGCGGCTTCAGACCTGTCGATCACGGAGAACCGTGATGAGGTGATGGCGACGCGCTGGATCAGCCTGAGCGATCTGCACGCGGACCTCGCCCAAAACCCCGAAGACTTTACGCCTTGGCTGCGGATCTACATGGCCGAGCACGAGGGTCTAATCCTCGGCGACGGGGCGATGGAATAACAGAAAGGCGGGCCAGAGATGACCGACAACATGCAAGACCAAAAGACACGCGCGGCGGACTGGTTTCGCAAGCTTCGCGATGACATCGTGCAGGCGTTCCACGACATCGAAGCACGTCATGTGGGCGAAGAGGAGGCCGGGCGTTTCGTGGTCAGCAACACCACCCGCACCGCGCCCGATGGATCGGACGCAGGCGGCGGTGAGATGAGCGTGATGCGCGGCGGTCGGGTGTTCGAGAAGGTTGGGGTGAATATCTCCACCGTCTACGGCACTTTGGGCGAACGCGCGCAGGTCGCGATGGCCGCGCGCAAGGGCCTGCCGGGCATGGCCGACGATCCGCGTTTTTGGGCCTCGGGCATCAGTCTGGTCGCGCATATGCAAAACCCGCATGTGCCTGCCGTTCACATGAACACCCGCATGTTCTGGACCCCCCATGCGTGGTGGTTCGGCGGCGGGGCGGATTTGAACCCTTGCATTGAGTATGACGAGGACACCGCCCATTTCCATGCTGAGATGAAGGGTGCCTGTGACCCCCATGGGGCGACACTCTATGACGAGTTAAAGGCCTGGGCTGATGAGTATTTCTACATCCCGCACCGCAAGCGCGCGCGGGGTGTGGGCGGCATCTTTTATGACGATCGCAACAGCGGCGATTGGGCCGCCGATTTCGCGCTGACCCAAGACGTGGGCCGCGCTTTCCTCCCCGCCTATGTGCCGCTCGTCGACAAACGGCGCGAGATGGATTGGGACATGGACGACAAGGACGTGCAACTGCGCCACCGTGGGCTCTATGCCGAGTATAACCTCGTTTATGATCGGGGGACGAAGTTCGGGTTGGAAACGGGCCATGACCCTGATGCGGTGCTGATGAGCCTGCCGCCGATGGCGAAATGGGCGTGATCTGAGGTTGGGCAAGAAGCAGGCCGAAGGCGCTGTCTAATCGAGAGAGGCAGTCTTCCGCACTTTTCTGTCAGAGCGACAAGAGAACGGCCAAGGTGGCACCTAGCCCGGAATCAAGCCGCAGGCGCCGGGCCATCGCCTGCCCGCCCGGACGGGTAGGCGATTTGGTGAAGCTGGGCGCGACACTGAAGACGCACATCACGGCTGAACCATAAAGTGGCATGAACCAGTGTCGGATCGCCGACCCGCGGGCAGGCGATGGCCCTCAAAGCATGATGCAGTCGTTCAGCCCCGCGTCTCACGCACCGTGTCGATCATCAACTGCACATTCTCCGGATCGGCATCTGGCGTAATGCCATGCCCCAGATTAAAGATATGCGGCCCCTTCGTCAGCGCATCGACAATCGCGCGCGTCTCCTGCACCAGCGCATCGCCGCCCGTCACCATATGCGAGGACTTCAGGTTGCCCTGCACACAGCCATTGGGTTGCACATGTTCGGCTACCCATTCGGCGCTGACGCCATCGTCGATTGCGATGCAGTCCGCTCCAGTCGCCGCATGGAGATTGGCAAATCGCGCGCCCGCACCACGCGGAAACGCAATGATCGGCACATGTGGGTGGCGGGCTTTCAACGCGCTGATGATCTGGCGCAGCGGCTCTGTCGAGTAACGGTCAAAGTCGGTGCCCTGCAGCGATCCGGCCCAGCTGTCGAAGAGCTTCACTACCTCGGCACCCGCTTGGATCTGCATGTCGAGATATTCGATCGTCGCCAGCGTGATCCGCTCCATCAGCGCGTCGAAGACCTCAGGGTTTTCGTCCTTCAACGCATGGGCCGGACCTTGATCCGGCGTGCCTTTGCCCGCGATCATATAAGTAGCCACCGTCCAAGGCGCGCCAGCAAAACCGATGAGCGTGGTCTCTTCGGGCAGTTCGCGCGACAGGATGCGCACGGTCTCGTAAATCGGGGCAAGGTGGTCGTGGATGGCGTCGGCTGGTTTCAGCGCTTCCATCTCGGCCTTGGTGGTGATCGTCGACAGACGCGGCCCTTCGCCGGTGACGAACCACAGGTCGGCGCCAAGCGCTTGCGGCACCAGCAGGATGTCAGCAAACAGGATCGACCCATCAAACCCATAGCGCCGGATCGGCTGCAATGTCACTTCAGCGGCCAGTTCGGGGTTGTAGCAGAGCGACAGGAAATCACCCGCTTTCGCCCGCGTCGCGCGGTACTCTGGCAAGTAACGCCCGGCTTGGCGCATCATCCAAATCGGCGGGGTCGGCAGGGTTTCGCCCGCAAGGGCGCGCAGGATGGTCTTATTCTTGGTCATTTTGGCGCTCCTAAATATGGCAAAGCCGTTGTGAAGCGAGGTACAGCAGTTGTCAGTTCATGTCGACGGGGGTAGGGATGCGGCATGACGTATCAGCTCCCCACCCCGGCCCAGCCCCTCAACATCGGCACACGCGGATCGCTTCTGGCGCTTGCGCAAGCGAATGAGGTGCGCGACCGGCTCGCCG